>OJCA01000053.1_pt1 | contig 22390 bp, 20 predicted proteins | sample 1591551 | NCBI WGS metagenome assembly OJCA01 (sample SAMN05416738, study PRJEB24817) | seawater metagenome | isolation source: Sea water | place: Canada:Atlantic | collected 2013-07 | reverse complement strand
AGATCTAGTACGGTCTCGTGGGCTCGGAGATGTGTATAAGAGACAGAATATATAGATGCCACATCTGAAATTATTTGAGACTCTTTCATGTTTTCAACTACATAATTTGGAATACCTTCATAGAAAAAATGATCACTTCCTAAATAATTATCTAAGGAAATCACTAACATAGTATCTGAAATAAATATTTTATTCCTATAATCAACATCTGAATTTGCAGTCACCACTTTTGGCGTTGTAAAATTTGGAAAATAATATTTTATATGTTTAAAAAGGTCTTCTAAATCTGCTTTTAATTTATCCTCAGATGAATATTTTTTCATCACCTCAACATATAATTGTTGCGTAAGAGAATCATTCATTTTAATTTCCCAAATAGTATCGTGAAATTGTTTAGGAAAAAAAATAGGATAGCTTCTTTTTAATTTAGGAAGGTCATTTAAGTGAGCCGTTCCAAATAATGTATCAAATCTTAAAATTTGGACAGCTATTGGTACTGCATTAATATCCTTTTTTATTTTATGATCCTTAGCACAGCCAAAGAGTAGAATAGCAATTATTAAAGCCAGATAAATTCTCATAAATAATTAATTGAAACTGTTTAACGTAAAAATATTTTTTAAATTTTACATTTTACGTAATTTGCGTTGCAAAGGTATTATTTAAAATCAACATTATGAACACAGAAAAAGTAGTAGATTTTATTGTTAATTGGCTCAAAGAATATGCTGAAAATGCAAAAATGAACGGGTTTGTAATTGGAATCAGTGGTGGTATTGATTCTGCTGTCACTTCTACTTTATGTGCAAAAACAGGATTACCAACCCTTTGTGTAGAAATGCCAATCCATCAAGCCGAAAACCAAGTTTCTAGAGGGAAAGAACACATTGAACAACTTAAAAGAAAGTTCCCCAACGTTAGTGCTGCAAAATTTGATTTAACTACTGTATTTGAAGATTTTAAAAATCAAGACACCAACCCAAAAGAGGTCAATACTTTAGATGTATCTCTAGCAAATACTAGAGCACGCTTAAGAATGACTGCACTATATTATTATGCTGGATTAAAAAAATATTTAGTTGCAGGCACTGGTAATAAAGTGGAAGATTTTGGAATAGGTTTTTACACAAAATATGGAGATGGAGGTGTTGATTTAAGTCCTATTGCGGATCTTATGAAAAGTGAAGTTTATGCTTTAGGTGTTTTATTAGGGGTACCAAATACGATACAATCTGCGGCTCCAACTGACGGTTTATTTGGAGACAATAGAACCGATGAAGATCAAATTGGAGCTAGTTATGATGAACTAGAATGGGCAATGAAAATGAAAGAGCAGGGTAAAACTTCAAATGATTTTAAAAATAGAGAAAAAATAGTGTTTGACTTGTTTTTAAGATTAAATATCATCAATCAACATAAGATGATTCCTATACCGATTTGTAAAATACCGCAAAATCTTATAAAATTTCGTTCTTAATTTTTTAGCTTGCACTAAGAAAAATAAAGACATTGCTGCAGCATTATGTATTAATTGAAAAACGGTGATCACCTATAAAACTAGGTTGCTTAAAAAATTAAAAGCAGCTAATTTGGCAGATTTGATTCATCAAACTAGCATGTTTCAATTTAGTTAATTACAGCACTCTATTTAACTTATCAGAAAGTAATTTTTTAAGTGTAGTATATTCTAAAGTTTCTTTTAAAGTTTGTAATTTAAGAGTGTCATCTTCAAGAGTTTTAATTTTATTAGCCATTTCATTAATTTTTAATGAAATTAAATGCCTCCTTAAATTAAAAACAGTTTCACTTACCATTTGTGAAATGGATTGATGTTTGTCTTTTACATATATTTTTCTTCCCTCCCAATCATGCAACTCATGCCTTTCACTATCAAATAAAATATGAGTAATTAATTCTGCTTTTTGCTGAGGCAACTTACTAATCAATCTATCTATTTTAAAATCTTGGTTTTTATTAAAGTCATCAATTATATAATTGTATAATTCTTTAAAATCTTCATTTGCAAATTCTGTTTCATCTTCTTGAAGATCTAAATAAATTTTTTCAAATACCTTTGATTTAACCTTTTCTGAAGAATGAGTGATTTCTCCTTTTTCATTTACTTCAATAGACATTTCTTCAAACTCTTCTTCTACAACACCATACACCAATAATAATTCAATTATTTTTTTTTCTAATTCAAATTGGGGATCTATACTTTTTACAGGTTGTTTTCCTGAAGATACGACATCAAAAGGAGTACTCTTTTTTTGTTGTTGTTTTTGAAAATTTTTTTTATCCTTTTTAAGGATTTGAGCTAAGGTATTATACAATATAGATTCATCTATATTCATAATTCTAGAACACTCTTGAATATATACTTCCTTTTTTATATCATCAGGAATCTTAGAGATACTCACCAAAATTTCACGAATTGTTTCTGCTCTTTTTATAGGATCGTTTTTTGTTTGAGAGACTAAAAGAGCTGCTTTGAAATTGATAAAGTCAGTAGCGTTGTCATCTAGATATAGTTTAAGACTCTCTAAGGTATTTTTTTTAGCAAAACTATCTGGATCTTCTCCTTCTGGGAAGGTACAAATCTTTACATTCATCCCTTGTTCAAGAATTAAATCTATCCCCCTAATAGATGCTCTAAGTCCTGCTTCATCTCCATCGTAAAGAACTGTAATGTTATTGGTAAGCCTACTTATTAATCGTATTTGGTTCGGAGTTAAAGCCGTACCTGATGAAGATACCACATTGGTGACACCAGTTTGATTAAATTGTATCACATCTGTATACCCTTCAACTAAATAGCAATTATCTTCTTTAGCAATCGCTTGTTTTGCTTGATAGATTCCATAAAGCACATCACTTTTGTGGTATATATCACTTTCTGGAGAATTTAAATACTTAGCAGCCTTTTTGTCGTTGGTTAAAATTCTACCTCCAAAACCCAAAGTACGACCACTCATACTTAGAATAGGAAATATAACTCGCCCCTTAAAACGATCAAATTGTTTTTCGCCTTTTACGATGGTTAGTCCAGTTTTTTCAAGAAATTTTAATTGATACCCTTTTTTTATAGCGGTATCTGTAAAAGCCCCCCATTGATCTAAAGAGTAACCTAATGAGAATTTTTGAATTGTTTCTAAAGTAAAACCACGCTCTTTAAAGTATGTGAGGCCAATTGCTTTTCCTTCTTCAATATTTAATAAGGTACTGTTAAAGTAATCTTTAGCATAGTCACTTACTATAAATAGGTTTTCTTTTTGTGTTGCTTGTTCTTTTTCTTCATCAGATCTTTCGGTTTCTTCAATTTCAATTCCATATTTATTAGCCAAATATTTAATGGCCTCTGGATAACTAAAATGCTCGTGCTCCATTAAAAAAGAAATAACACTACCTCCCTTTCCACTTGAAAAATCTTTCCATAATTGCTTGGCTGGAGAGACCATAAAACTAGGCGTACGCTCATCGCTAAAAGGGCTTAATCCTTTAAAATTACTTCCCGATTTTTTTAAAACTACAAAATCACCTATTACCTCCTCTACGCGAGCAGTTTCAAATACATTGTCTATGGTTGTTTGTGAAATCATATTTAGATACCAAAGATGTGAATTTCTGCTTTAAAAAGTAAATTTTTGTCACAAATATTTATCAACAAAAAAGACTTTTAACGCTGTGTCTTATTTTTTTCTGTCTATCACGTAATTAACCATTAATTCTAGCGAATTTTTATAAGTTGAATCTGGATATTGCTGCAATATAGCAAGTGCTTTACTTTGGTATTGTTTCATGACGTAAACGGCATATTCTAATCCTCCTTTTAATTTAACAAATTGGATTAATTCCTTTACCCTAACTTTATCGGTATTATGATTTTTAATAGAATTGATGACCCAACGCTTTTCTTTATCCGAACAATTATTAAGAGCATGAATTAAAGGCAGTGTCATTTTTTGCTCTTTAATATCTATTCCAGTCGGTTTTCCTATTTTTTCGGTTCCATAATCAAAAAGGTCATCCTTAATTTGAAAAGCCATTCCAATATGTTCTCCAAACTCTCTCATCACCTCTACTTCTTCTTTTGTGGCCATTACAGATTGAGCTCCCATAGCGCAACATGCAGCAATTAATGTAGCTGTTTTTTTACGGATTATTTCGTAATAAACTTCTTCTGTAATATCTAATTTTCTTGCTTTTTCAATTTGAAGAAGCTCCCCTTCACTCATTTCTCTTACTGCAACCGAGATAATTTTCAGCAAATCAAAATCGTTATTATCAATAGATAATAATAAGCCTTTGGACAATAAAAAATCTCCAACTAACACTGCAATTTTATTTTTCCACAAGGCGTTTATTGAGAAAAAACCTCTTCTTTTATTACTACCATCAACCACATCATCGTGTACTAGTGTAGCTGTATGAATTAATTCTATAACAGAAGCACCCCGATAAGTTCTATCATTGACCTCTCCCTTGTTACTCATTTTTGCTATTAAAAAAACAAACATCGGTCTCATTTGTTTACCCTTTCTATTCACAACATAATGTGTGATGCGGTTTAACAAGGAAACTTTTGAATACATAGAAAGCAAGAACTTTTTTTCGAAAAGCTCCATTTCATATTCAATAGGTAGTTTTATTAGCGCAACTGTTTTCAAAGTATCCTTTTGTTTTAAAAAAAATTATTAATTTGTAAAACTTAAACTTTTGTTCTGTATAATTTTTTATCTATACAATTGATCATTTCCAAACGGTTTAGAGGAACTCCAAGAAATCGTTCAATTGATGTTACAGTAGACTCTGGATTGTCCAAAACATCCTTATAATCTAAATAAATTAATTCTACTCCAGGTTCTTTCTTTTTCCACACCTCAATATTAGACAATAATTTTTGAAATTTATTGTATAATTTGACAGGAAAAACATCTTCAATTTTTCCAATCATTTTTTGTTGTGATTTTAAAATTTCATTCAGATCTCTAGTCATAAAAATAATTTTATATCGATATTGTTCATCAATTTTGTTTAGTAATGGAGCTACTATTTTTACTGTTTTGTTTTGAGCTTTGTTCATCCATGAATTATCTTTATAAATAGACATAACTGGCTCATATTCATAGTATCCTTTAGGATTTGATTCATCTGCTTCACGCTTCCCATCTACAAGGCAATCCATTCCTCCATAATCGAGCATTTGCATCATCAAAGATGTTCCTGATCTTGGTAATCCTGAAACAATTGTGATTTGATTTTTTCTATATTTAGCAGAAGATTTATTATCATATTTTAAATCCATTTCAAGCTTCTCAATCACATTTTCAAGAGATTTTTCAGCTTTATGAAATACTTTAGGCTTTAATCTACTTGCCATTTCAAATGCTAACTTAGCATTCGCTAGATCTCCTAGTTGTTCCAATGCTTGTCCCAGTATAAAATGTGCCTTAGGAAAATACTTAATTAATTCTATACTTGTCATTGCATATTCAGCGGCCTCTTCATATTCATTAAGTTGCAAGAGAACTTCAGCCAATGTTGCATGATAGATAGCTTTCTGAGAATCTATTTCTATTGCTTTCTCTAAAATTATTCTTGACTCTTTAAAATCACCTAATTGATACTTTAGTTTACCAATGCGATAAAGTATTTCGTCACTTTCATTGCTTACTCTGGCAGTCTCCAAAATCTTTAATGCCTCTTGAATCTTCCCCATCTCGGTTAGTATTTGTGACTCGACAAACAATAAATTATAATTGATTTCGGTACCTGATTTTTTTACTTTTTCAAGGTATTTATTTGCCAATTCATATTCTTTATCATTAAGAGCAATGCTTATTAAATCCATATAAAAAGGTGCGCGGTCCACTGGATCTTTCTCCTTTACTAGTTCCAATAAATGATTTTTGGCGGAAGCAAAATCTTTTTTACCCAAAAATACTCTAGCTAAATTATGTTTTAAATCTACGCGCGTTTTCTTGATAGCTACTTCAAATTTTTCATCTAATTTTTCAACATAACCAAGCTCAATAAGTTGTTGCATGGTATCTTCATCAGATAGTGCATCTGCTTCTTCTATATGGTTCAAGTCTGCGAAATCACCTTCTTCTTTATCCCAACTTTCTATATATTGTGGAGCCGTAGCATCTTTAAATACATCTAGTATCACTTTGCCATCCATATCCTTGCCGATGGGTAATCCAAAATGATGTAAAATAGTAGGAGCCACATCCATAAGCCCCATACCAAATATTTTTTTATTCTTTTTAATATTAGGACCTGAGGCTACGAAAATACCAAACTGTCTATGCTCCAAAGAAGGAGCTGCCTGTACTTTAGGCATGTTAATTATTCGTTTATTCCCAGATTCAAAACCATGATCCGACATAATTATAACAGTAGTATCCTTATCAATTAATTTCATTTTCCTTTCCAACATCATATCCTGGTAAATATAAGATCCTGTGACAGCTTCCTTGAAAATATCGTAATTTTTTTGATCTACACCAGGTAACTTGGGTGGGTGATATTTCATGAATGAGTGACAAAAATGATCTATCATATCGTAATATACCGCCATAAAATCCCAATCACTTGTTCTTAAAAGTTTAGTAGCAGCATTATGAACAGATGCATTTTCAGAAATTATTTTTGCTATTGCAGAAAGTCCTTTATGTTTATCCTGATCTACATCATGTGCTCTAGGGACAAATGGATATAAATGAGCTTTAGTAATTTCAAAAGCAAACATTCTTAAATCTTTAAATTCATCCTTTTGATCCCAAGGATAAATTGCAAACTCGCTCATTGGAGTTTGCTTATTAGGGTCTCTATTTGTTTTTTGAAATCGGTCTGACACTATAGTCCCATTGATAGGTTCCGCTGGAAAACTAGGCCACCAACCAACAAGGTTGCTCCTCATTCCTTTATTATGAAATATATTCCATAGTGCCCTGGTATTTCTCGAAGTTGTGGTAACAGGTCTTACCGACTTTGCATCTGGTGTTACTTCAATAAAACCTAGAACACCATGTTTATCAGGTGTTTTTCCGGTGACCACTGTGGTCCAAAGCATAGGCGAGTATGGTGGACTCATGGTACTCATGTTGCCATAAACCCCATTTTCAATTAATTTTTTTAGAGCTGGCATTTTACCTTGTGAAATCAAAGGCCAAATAATATTCCAATCTGCAGCATCCCAGCCTATTAATAACAACTTATTTCTTTTCATTCAACTTCTTTTGTTTGTGATCACTTTTAACCTTTCTCCAAGCTGTAAATCCAACGTCTCCTAATGCTAATAATCCTAAAGATCCTAAAAATGGAACTTTATTTGGATCAAAAATATTTTTTTTATCTTTTATATTACTCATTATATATTATTTATTATGCAATATGAAAATATTTTTTATATATTTACTTCAATTAATCAGGTAAAACTACATAAGTTTTATCAAAATAAAACTTAATATGAATAAAAAATTATCTAAAAGACTCCTACAATATGGAGCATTAACTACTGCTGCTTTAGGAGTTTCAGATGCAGCTGGACAAATTGTTTATGTTGATGTTGAGCCTGATGCAATTATTGCTGTTGGAGAAACATTTTCTATAGACTTTAATGTAGATGGATTCGAAAACGTTAGTATACAAAACCCTGAAGGTTTAACTGGAGGAAATGCAGCTATTGTATTTCCAAGTTCTGGGGGGGCTTTTGTTGGATTGACTGCTGGAGCATATCAATACCCTGCTTTACTTGCCGCAGGCGACATGATCGATGGGGCTGCTGGATATACTGAAGTTGGAGCACGTGGTGATCTAAATTACTATGGCTGTGCTTATTCAAACAGTCAATGGTGTGACACTGTTGTGGATGGTTATCTTGGTGTTCAATTTAATGATTTGTTTGGCGGTACTACTCACTTTGGTTGGGTTCGTATGGATACAGATGTTAATGGAACAAACCTTATGAAGGTTACAGGTTATGCTTATAATGCAACTGGTAGTGAAGGGATTGAAGCTGGTGATGAAGGGATCTTATCTTTAGAAGATCAATATTTTAATGATTTTAATTATTTTGTAGATGCTAATAATCAGTTAGTTTTAAAAGCTAGCACTTCTTTAGAAAATATACAATTATTTAACTTACCAGGTCAACAAGTTATTTCTAAAAAACTTTCAAATACGAATGAGAGTATAAATATTGCATCTTTAGATGCAGGAATATATATTGCTAAAGTTAGTATTCAAGGAAAATCAAAATCTTTTAAAATAGTTAAGAACTAGTTTTTATTTTACTAATTATTAAAAAAGAGCGGCTAATTTAGTTGCTCTTTTTTTATTGCTTATTTGCCAACTGCCCACAAGCGGCATCTATATCTTTTCCCCTACTTCTTCTTACGGTTACCGGAATTCTATTTTTTTCTAAGGCATTTATGTACTCATTTGTTACATGAGGGGATGCTTGTTTAAAGGAATCGTCATCTATGGAGTTGTATTCAATTAAATTTACCTTACAAGGCACATATTTGCAATAGGCAACCAGCGCATTAATATCCTCTCTTGAGTCATTAATCCCATCCCAAATAATATATTCATAGGTAATTCTCCTAGTTGTTTTTTTATACCAATATTGTAGCGCCTCTTTTAAATCTGGCAAGGTAAATTTATTGGCAAAAGGCATGATTTGCTCTCTTTTTTCTTGAATTGCAGAGTGTAATGAAACTGCTAAATTAAATTTAACCTCATCATCGGCTAATTTTTTAATCATTTTTGGGACACCAGAAGTAGAAACAGTTATTCTTTTTGGTGACATTCCTAAACCTTCTTCCGAAGTTATTTTATCAATGGATTTAAGAACGTTATTATAATTCATCAAGGGTTCACCCATCCCCATAAATACAATATTTGAAAGCGGTCTTGAATGGTACAATTTACTTTCTTGGTCAATTGCTTTTACCTGATCATAAATTTCGTCAGGGTTCAAGTTCCTCATCTTTTTTAATCGTGCAGTAGCACAAAATTTACAATCTAAACTACAACCTACTTGAGTTGAAACACAGGCTGTTGTTCTTGATGGTGTTGGTATTAAAACTGATTCTACAATTAATCCATCAAATAGTTTTACAGCATTTTTAATAGTACCATCCTTACTCTTTTGTATGCTATCTACTTCAATGTGGTTAATTACAAAATGCTCGCTTAGAAGTTCCCGAGTCTCCTTTGATATATTAGTCATATCATCAAAATGATGCGCTCCCTTACTCCAAAGCCATTCATAGACTTGATTCCCTCTAAAAGCCTTGTCTCCTGTGTTTTGAAAGAAATCTCTAATTTCTTCTCTTGACAAAGCTCGTATGTCCTTTTTTTTTGCTTTCATTAGTTTGCAAAAATATCAATATTAAAAAGGATATGATAATAAAAAGCCTCTTTTAAAAAAAGAGGCTTTTTAGTTCTATTGAATTTTATACTTATCTTTTTATGATAATCTTTTTTGTAGAACTAACATTGGTATCTCCATCTACTAAATATAAAAAGTACATTCCTTCATTTAAATGTTCTACATTAATTTCATTAATAGTATTTGATATGTTTCCTGAATGAATTTTTTGTCCCATTAAGTTGTAAAAACAATATGCTAAATTAGGATATCTATTATTGATAATTGACAGTTTTGTGTTTGCTGGATTGGGATAAATATCTAAAGTTCCAGTTTCATCAAAATCTTGAGTATTTAATACATTTTGAATTGTTTCAGTTGTGGATTGTCCAGAATTATTAGGATCTAACCAATCTTTTAATCTAGTTTCTGGCGTTTCACCAGAATCCCATGAAACTCCAAATCTTCCATAGATATCGTAATCATTATTATTTTCAGTTCCATCACAAAAAGCTTGACCGGCATATAATTGCCCTATTATCCTTGCATCCTCATTAAATAATGGCGAACCTGAAGATCCACTTTCTGTAGTCCCAATTTCCCATCCATTGCCAACACCAACAGATACCCCTCCAATTAACCATACTTCAGTACCATTAGCGTTTTCTTTAACAGCACCTGAATCGTCTCTACATATTTTCATAATATCCCCATTGGGATGATGAATTCCAACTTCCATAGTAGGCAATTCATCCGTACTATCCCAACCTGCAAAAGCTACATCCCAAGATTCTGGAATCTCATTATACAGTTCAACTAATGCAAAATCACTTAAAGCATTATTTGCTTTTACTTGAGCACCACTCATCGTGAAATTGGTTTGTATGTCTAAACTTTCTTCTTCACTAGCACAAATTGGACTTGGACTCATCCAATTCAACCTAACAGACCAAAAAGATGGATCACTATTTTCCAAACAATGATTCGCAGTTAATAAATATGGAGTTTTATCACCAAGTGTAGTGTTTATTAAAGAGGATGAACATAAATAACCATTACCTAAATTTAAGAGAGCTACTGTTTTTTTTACTAGGTCTTTTTTGTTTTCGAAATCATTACCGATAAAACAATTTACATCATAGTTACAATCTCCAGAACTATTAAGACCTCTATTGTTATCCTCAACAATTTGATGAACTCGTCCCATTCTATACCCATGAATAACACTTCCTATTTCAAGATGAGTATCATCAACTGTGTTTTCTGGCTCATAATATTCTATCCAGATAATTTCACCAGAAACAAACCAAGAACCTAATTTTTTATTTTCTCTATTTTGATCCTTTGTGTATGTTTTTGAAATATCGGTTTGATCATCATTGTAAAGATGCATCGTTGTTCCTTCTGGTAATTTAAAATCATTAAAGTTGATACTCAAGTTAACAGCATCTGGTGACCAAATGGCTACTTGCCAAATTCTACCCCTATTATTTGGTAATTCGGTCCATGCTCCATCATTTTCAAAATCCAAAACTAATGGTCTTGAAATTCCATAACGCCACGGAAGACTTTTATCCTTATCATTAATACTATCCTGAGTAATTATGTTTTCTAAATCTAAAGGGGGTAATTCTATAGGTATAACTGAACTTCTTAAATTTAATTCCCAACTCAAAGGGATGGGTTCATATTCATCCTGAGAATAGGATACATATGAAATTGAGATTAACACTATAAAAAGTAAAATTCTTCTCATCAACACTGTTTAAAAAAAGTATTAGCTTACTAAAGTACTTTTTTATTTTGTCATTTAAAAATCAAATCGTTATAAAACAAAAAACCCCGATGATACATCGAGGTTTAATAATAATATTTAATAAAAATTAGATAATTAACATCGCATCTCCATACGAGTAAAATTTATATTTTTCTTTAATTGCTACCTCATACGCTTCTCTCACAAAATCATGTCCTGCAAATGCCGAAACCATCATCATTAAAGTTGATTTTGGTGTATGAAAATTAGTCACCATCATGTTTGCGATGCTAAAATCGTAAGGAGGAAAAATAAATTTATTAGTCCAACCATCATAAGCATTTAACTCTCCATCAGAAGAAACAGAACTTTCTATGGCTCTCATTGCCGTTGTTCCAACAGCACAAATTCTTCTTTTCTCTGCAATTCCCTTATTAATTATTGTTTCCGCTAATTTATCAATATGAATCTCTTCTGAATCCATTTTATGCTTAGATAAATCTTCTACTTCTACAGAGCTAAATGTTCCCAATCCAACATGCAATGTTACCTCAGCAAATTTTACTCCCATAATTTCAAGACGCTTTAATAAATGTCTTGAAAAGTGTAATCCAGCAGTTGGTGCAGCAACGGCTCCTTCATTTTTTGCAAAAATGGTTTGATATCTTTCTTTATCTTCTGGCTCAACTTCTCTTTTAATGTATTTAGGAAGTGGTGTTTCTCCTAATTCAGTTAATTTTTTTCTAAAATCTTCATAAGGTCCATCATATAAGAAACGCAATGTTCTTCCTCTAGAAGTGGTATTATCTATAACCTCAGCAACTAATGAATCATCTTCTCCAAAGTATAATTTATTTCCAATTCTAATTTTTCTTGCAGGATCTACTAATACATCCCAAAGACGAGTCTCTTTATTTAACTCTCTTAAAAGGAACACTTCTATGCGAGCACCCGTTTTTTCTTTATTTCCAAATAATCTTGCAGGAAATACCTTTGTATTATTTAACACAAGCACATCGTCCTCACGAAAATAATCTTTAAGGTCTTTAAACATTTTATGCTCAATGGTTTTTTCTTTTCTGTTCAATACCATTAAACGAGATTCATCCCTATTTGCAGCAGGATATTCAGCTAATAATTCTTCTGGTAATTCAAAATTAAATCTTGAGAGTTTCATTCCCATAGTTAGAGACGGTTTTATAATTAAAAGATGCAAATATACAATCTCAACATAGGGGTTGTCAAGTAAATAACAGTTTATTATTTTAATTGTACTTCAACACCTGTTTTTACAAGGTCTTCCCAAAATGTAGCGTAGGATTTTGTAACCACATTTGGCTCAAGGATCTTAATTGGCACTTTAAATACTAATGGAGCAAAAGCCATAGCCATTCGATGGTCTTGGTAAGTTTCAATGGTTCTGTTTTCAATGATCTTCTTTGAACGAAACACTTCTAACGATTGGTCTGTCATAGCTACATGAGCTCCAAGCTTCTCAAGTTCTGTTTTTAAAGCTAATAACCTATCTGTTTCTTTTATTTTAAGCGTTTTTAAACCTTCTAATTTACAATGCACTCCTAGACCAAAACATGTTACTGCTATGGTTTGAGCGATATCTGGTGTGTCATTTAAATTCAATAATAAGTGATCACTTATTTCAGTTTTTATTTTTCTTAAATGAATGGAATTATCAAGTTCATTAAAAACGGTTTCTACTCCCAATTTTTCAAAAATGGCGCTTATTTTTGAATCTCCTTGAATGCTGTTTTTTGTAAAATTATTTAAAGTAACTTCAAGATTACTTGAGAGCGCAATTATACTATAATAATAAGAAGCAGAGCTCCAATCTGATTCTACTTTTAGTCTGCTACTATCAATAGTATTAGTTGGTTTAATTTGAATTATATTGGTATTAAAACTTCCCGAAACTCCTGCTTTTTGCATCAAATTTAAAGTCATTTTAATATATGGGACTGAGGTAATTTCTCCTTCTAGATTAATAGTTAATCCATTTTTTAATGCAGGTGCCATTAGCATTAAAGCAGAAATATACTGACTACTTATAGCCGCATTTAAAATAACTGAACTTGCATTTAAATCTTTACCAATTATTTTTAGTGGAGGAAACCCTTCATTTTTTAAATAGTGAATATCTGCACCTAAATCCTTTAATGCCTCAACTAAAATTCTAATTGGGCGTTCTTGCATTCTTTTACTACCCGTAATAATAATATCCACTCCTTTTTTTGAAGCAAAATATGCAGTTAAAAAACGCATGGCAGTTCCCGCATGATCAACATCAACGATTCCGTTAATTTGTTCTATTCCTTTTCGCAAACTAATCGTGTCGTCACTATTAGAAAGGTTATCAATTAATAAATTAGGATAGATTCCTTTTAGTATTAAAAGCCTGTTAGATTCGCTTTTAGATCCTGGGACAGTGATAACAGGATGATCACTAACAGCTTTATAAGTAAGGTGTGCTTTCAATACTTTTGTTCTTCTTTCTTGAGTTTAGCTCTAAACTTTCCGAATGTTACCAAAAACCCATAAATAAAGCCTCCAACTAATAAACCAATTACAAATGAAAATGGATTTATAATCGAATTGAAATACTCCATATTAAAGCCTTCAATTGCCCATTTTATAATTACAAATATAGATGCAAATGCAATCCCTAATGAAAAAGCTGACCTCCAAAATCCAGGAGTTGAAATTACTTTTTGAAACATATTATTTTAATTTTTGATTAGTATGGTGCCTATCGTGATCGCGATTGGCTTTATAATTCATTTTTTTATCAAAAGCTTCTTGCAAATCAATTCCAGTTTGATTGGCTAAACACAAAACCACAAATACAACATCGGATAATTCTTCTCCTAGGTCTTTATCTTTATCACTTTCCTTTTCACTTTGCTCACCATAGCGACGTGAAATAATTCTAGCAACTTCACCAACCTCTTCCGTAAGTTGGGCCATATTGGTTAACTCATTAAAATAACGAACCCCATGTTCTTTTATCCATTTATCAACGGCCAGTTGAGAGTTTTTTATGTTCATCATTCATAAATTAAATTATTATTCCTTCTGTTTTGAATCGATTAAAATAGTAACAGGTCCATCATTTATCAATGCTACATCCATCATGGCACCAAATTCTCCTGTTTGAACTTTTTTACCCAATTCATTTTCTAGTTGGCTGATAAATTTTTCATACAACGGAATTGCTATTTCAGGTCGAGCTGCCTTTATAAAGGAAGGTCTGTTTCCTTTTTTAGTTTTTGCTTGCAGTGTAAATTGACTCACTACTATTACATCTCCATTAGCTTCTATAATCGAATTATTCATAGCGCCATTTTCATCACTAAAAATACGGAGTCGAGTAATTTTTCCTGCTAACCAATGGATATCTTCTTGAGTATCTTCTGCTTCAATACCCAGCAGTATTAAATATCCTTTTTTAATTTCTGAAACAACCTTTTCTTGAATAATAACAGAAGCTTGTTTTACTAATTGGATAACAACTCTCATAGTTTATATTTATTCTTTATCATAAACATCTTTGCGATAGTGTTCTTCTTCACCTTCTAAAATCTGAAGATAACTTTTATAGCGAGACCAAGCAATTTCTTCATTTTCTAAAGCTTCTTTAACAGCACATTTTGGTTCTTCTATATGCAAGCAATTATGAAACTTACAATGCTCTTTTAACTTAAAAAACTCTGGATAAAAACCTGACAATTCTTCTTTGTCAATTTCTACCATTCCAAAACCTTTGATTCCAGGAGTATCTATAATTTGAGCATCAAAAGACAAATCATACATTTCTGCAAATGTAGTCGTATGTTGACCTTGTAAATGTTGATCTGAAATCTCTTTAGTTTTTAGTTTTAATGAAGGTTCTATTGCGTTTACTAATGTTGATTTACCAACACCACTATGACCCGAAAAGACACTTACTTTGTTTTCCATTAGCGCTTTTACGGTATCTAAATTTTTTTCTGTTTTAGCAGAAATCGCTATGCAGTCATAACCAATAGTTCTATACAAATGAGTTAAATATTTAATTTCTACTAATTCTTCTTCGTTATAAGAATCAATTTTATTAAATAATATGATGGTTTTGATGCCATAAGCTTCAGAAGTTACCAAAAACCGATCTATAAAAGCTGTAGAAGTTGGTGGATTATTGAGTGTAACTATTAAAAAAGCAAGGTCTATATTAGCCGCAATAATCTGAGTTTGTTTTGAAAGGTTTACTGATTTACGAATAATGTAATTATCACGTTTTTCAATTTCATTAATTACCCCAAAATCATCATCACCTAAATCATCTATTTCAAAACATACCTTATCACCAACAGAAACTGGGTTTGTAGTTTTAATTCCTTTTATGCGAAACTTTCCTTTTAATCTACACTCATAAAAAACTCCTTGTTCTGTTTTTACAGTGTACCAACTTCCCGTAGATTTATAGACAGTGCCTTTCATTGATACAAAAGTCTTAAAATTAAAGTTATTAGCAGTGTTATTTTTTTAAAATATTATTCTTTAATCAGTACTGTATTATTTATCATAAAGTCGCTTTTGATGATTGATCGATTCTTGATGAATTGCTTTATATATTTTTAAAACAAACTCTTCACTTAAATCGAATTCTTTACCTTCTAATATCATTTTACCAAGAATTTCATTCCATCTTTTATTTTGCAGAATAGCCACATTGTTCTTCTTTTTTAAACCCCCTATTTCATCAGCAATTTTCATTCGTTTTCCTAAGATTTCGGTTAACTTATGATCAACAACATCTATTTGTGTTCTAAGATTGGATAAGTTATTAAGGTACTCTACAGCATCACCTTCTTCTTTTCTAATTTTTAAATCGATGGTTAATTGATCTAACGTTTTAGGAGTAATCTGTTGTTTTGCATCACTCCAAGCATTATCTGGATCGTGATGTGTTTCAATCATTAAACCGTCAAAATTTAAATCCAATGCTGTTTGACACAAATCAAAAATAATAGCTCTACGTCCAGCAATATGTGATGGATCTAGTATCAATGGTAAATCTGGAAACTGATTTTGTAAATCGATTGGAATTTGCCATTCTGGGTTATTTCTATAACGTGTTTTCTCGTAGGTAGAAAAACCCCTATGTATGACTCCTAATTTATCAATATTAGAAGCATGTAGTCGTTCAACAGCTCCTAACCATAAAGCTAAATCTGGATTAACAGGATTTTTAACTAATACTATTTTATCGGTTCCTTTTAATGCTTCAGCAATTTCTTGAACTACAAAGGGTGAAACGGTTGTACGAGCTCCTATCCATAGTAAATCGACGTCATTTTTTAAGGCTAGCTCAACATGTTTAGGGTTTGCAACTTCAGTAGCAATTAACAATCCTGTTTCATCTTTTGCTCTTTTTAACCATTTTAAACCAATTTCACCAACACCCTCAAAATTTCCTGGCCTAGTTCTGGGTTTCCATATTCCTGCGCGTAATATGGTAGCATCAGTCTTTTTTAATTGATGCGCTATTTTTAAAACTTGTTCTTCAGATTCAGCACTACAAGGTCCAGCAATTACCAGAGGATGATTTAAGTCCATCGCATTTAACCAAGTTCTTAGATTCTTGTTATTTTTCATTAATAAGGTTATTTAATAATTGACTTGGTTTATTTTCAAAATTCTGTTTATAAGCCCCGACTACTTTTAATTCTTTTACTGCTTTCTCCAATACTTTAATCACCTCTTTAAATAATTTATAATCTTTAAAAACGACATCTACAAAAAACGAATATTGCCAAGGTTCACCAATAATAGGCAAGGATTGTATTTTTGTTAAACTAATTTCAAAAGTACTAAACAATTGTAATACATTGGAAAGACTACCTACCCTGTGATCTAATTTAAATTTTAGTGTTGCTTTATTTGCATCTTTTGTATGCATTTTAACTTCTTTTCCTATTAAAACAAAACGAGTTTGATTATCGCTATTATTTTGAATCTTGCTATCTAAAATTTTTAGTCCAAATTTTTCAGCAACTTGCTTTCCAGCTATAGCTGCTATTCCTTTTAAGTTTTGTTCTTTTATTTTTTTTGCTTCGGAAGCAGTATCGATACCCTCAATTATTTTTATATGAGGTGGAAATTTTCGTAAATAATTTTTACATTGAAGTAAAGCTACTGGATGGGAATGAATTTCTATAATATCATGAATCGTTTCGGTTTCTAAAGCCATCAGATACATTTGTATATTTAAAAAAACTTCGTCCATAATTACCAAATCACTCGCATCTATTAAATTATAGTTTGGCAAAATAGAGCCTGAAATTGTATTCTCTATTGCAAGAACACCAAAATCTGCACTCAAATCATTAATGGATTCGGTAACTTTTTCAAAACTAGTACACTGGACTAATTCAATTTCTTTCTTAGGAAACATTTTTTTTACAGCCATATCGTGAAATGAACTTTCAATTCCCTGGATTGCAATTTTTAGATTCATAATTTTAAATTTTTGTAAAAAAAAAGTCTCGGATTATTTCCGAGACCATTATATAATTATACGTTGAATTTAATTACATCAGTGTCTCATTTCTTTCTTTAAAAAAGAAAAACGAAAAATCACTATATGTAATAAAATTATTCATTGTGTATTTTATAATTGCTAAAGTAATTAATTATTGAAAACAAGCTCTAATTTTTTACTTTTTATTTATGTAGTTTTGTTTTAATTTTAATATGGCGATAAAAGTAGAAAATCTCACTAAAAAATATGGCGATCAAATTGCCTTGAATCAAGTTTCATTTTCAATACCAAAAGGTGAAATCGTTGGGTTTTTAGGTCCAAATGGAGCGGGGAAATCTACGATGATGAAAATTTTAACTACCTATATTTCAACATTTGAAGGAAATGCATGGGTCAATAACTATTCCGTTTTAGATGATAAAATTCAAGTTCAAAAATGTGTTGGTTACCTTCCAGAGCAAAATCCTCTATATACAGATATGTATGTGCGAGAATATTTAAATTTTAACGCAGAAATTTATAAAATTGACAAGGCACAGGTTGAAATTGTTATTGAGCAGACAGGATTAGTATTGGAAGCTCATAAAAAAATAGAACAACTCTCTAAAGGATACAAACAGCGTGTGGGTCTTGCCAATGCATTACTTCACAATCCTGAAGTTTTAATTTTAGACGAACCTACTACAGGCTTAGATCCTAATCAATTAATTGAAATTAGAGATCTTATAAAAAAAGTCGCTAAAGAAAACGGTAAAACAGTATTGTTAACAACACATATCATGCAAGAAGTTGAAGCTATTTGTGATCGTGTTATCATATTAAATAAAGGAAAATTAATCCACGATAAATCTATAAAAGAAACCTTAAAAGAAACTAGCTTAGAAAATTTATTTGCAAAACTGACTAGTCAAAAATAAGCCTACCTGTATAGTATTCGACAACATTAACTACTGGAGGTTCATTTTTAGAAATAACATCGCCTAAACTTCTTATTTCTCCAATAATTGACACTCGTGGATTTACAATTATTTTGTTGGTACTTCTATGAAAAACTATCAATTCTTGGATTAACAAATCTGCTGCCTCTACTCTAGAGTTACCAGAATACAAAGCTATGTTAGCTTTTATAGCGGAACCGGTTAAGAAAAAGTTGGAAAAACCATTGGCCGTAATATTCAAGTTTTCAACTTCTAAATCTAAAATAAAATCTCCATTGGTATAAAATTCTTCTGTTTCATAATCTTCAGATAGTAGTGTTAAATTAGCATACCTTAAAACACCAATACTGGAAATTGTAAGAGACGAATTATTTCTTATTTCTTCAATATTAGGAGCTGTTACATAGACCTTAGTGATTCCATAATCACGAACAAAATTACATCCTACATTATTTGTTAAATAAAGGATACCATCGGTAGTTATAACGTCTATTTCGTTTATAATGTTTTCTCCAGTTTCTATAACAACTTTATAATCCGCACCTTCTTTTATAAATAATTGAATTTTTTTATTTACTAAAATTTTAGAAAATGGACCAACGTTTATTTCAGATTCTATACTAGTTCCCGCCGCTTTAAAACAATCCAGCGCATTATCAGAATTACAGGAACAAAAACAAATAATAATTAAGTAAAAATATTTTTTCATTGTATTACTAATTTATAACCTTAGTCCAAATCCAAATTCTATTGCTTCTGCCTGCGCCAAATGAGATTTTAACGAGATTACTGCAAATAACTTGTCTTTATAAAGATATCTTTTTAAGCCAAAACGCAAATAAATTCGTTCTGAAAACTCATATGGAAAGTAGGCGTAATATCCTATTTGAGAACTAATAGCAGTTCTATTAATCCGTAATTCATGTCCAACAAAAATTCCTACTCTCTTATAATCTTCATCTCCAGATAATTCAAATTCTGGATAAGCAATTGCTCTGTATTTAATAAATTCTTCTAAATATTTTGAAATAAACACATCAGCACCAAATTGAAGGGTGTTATAATAATTTAAGCGTTTGTCTGCGAAAACAGAAAACACATACAAGGGATAGGTATCTGATCCAATTACATCGCTTTGATTCCAACCAAACCTATAAACAAGATTGAATTTAACTCTTTCAGAATAATTAACACTATCTTTTTCTGTATGATAGGTTGGAGTACTTTTATAATCTAATTGGTAATTAACTCCAACATTAAGCAATAATGAATTGGTACTTGTATTGGGTGCTTTTACATTTCCATTTGAGTAGTGAAGAAACAAAATACCGGCTTGAAACCCAAAACCATTCCAACTATTTTCTTTGATATAATTTATTTTTATAAATGAGGAACTCAATATTTTTGATCCATAAGCATTGTTTGAAAAATTAGAATTTTCATTATAAGGATTCGTGTTGTAAGCAAGACCAGTTCCTAAAGATAGCTGAAGGTTTCTTTTTAAAAAGTAAAAACTATAATGACCATAAAGACTATAATTATTGCCAAGTACCGTATTTTTAAAATTCTGATAACTTAGCGATAAACCCCAATCTGGATAGTTGTATTTTTTTTCCCACTCTTTTAGTCCAAATGTTTTTTTATTAAACATTAGAAACAAACCGGTAGGATGCCCTTTAATTAAATGTGAAATATCTGGATTATGCTCATAAATGTTACCATAAAAGTAACCTGCTCCAAATGAAAATTGGTTCTTTTTTTCATCTTGTGAAAATCCTTTAACAGCTATCATAAAAAATAGCATGTAAACTAAATATTTATTCATTTCTATAATATTTCGCAAATATAGGTTAATCTTAAAAAAACGTGAATAATTTAAATTCATTTATAACTACGGTTTTGTATATTGAAATTTAAGTAGCATTGAAAAAACTAAAGAGTTCATTTAATAAAATATTAAGTCTTCTTTTATTTTTTATGAAAAAGCGTATATTTGACATTCAAAAGAGGAAAAATTTGACTGATTGCAACCTCTGTTACTTTTTATAATAATAGTAACATAAATGCTAAAAGGCAGTACATACATTCATTTACTATGGTGTACTTTCTCCAAGCTCCATCCGTCAGCTATAAATATTAAATTAAAATTTTCCATACATGGCTTATTTATTTACATCAGAAAGTGTTTCTGAAGGACATCCAGACAAAGTAGCGGATCAAATTAGTGACGCATTAGTTGATCATTTTTTAGCATTTGATCCACAATCAAAAGTTGCTTGTGAAACGCTAGTTACTACAGGTCAAGTAGTTTTGGCAGGTGAAGTAAAAAGCAATACCTATTTGGATGTTCAGAAAATAGCTAGAGATGTGATCAATAAAATTGGTTACACTAAAAGTGAATACATGTTTGATGGTAATTCTTGTGGCGTTTTTTCATCCATTCACGAACAATCTTCAGATATTAATCAAGGAGTAGATCGCAAAGAAGGAGAGGAACAAGGGGCAGGAGATCAAGGGATGATGTTTGGATATGCTACTAACGAAACTGAAAACTATATGCCATTGGCTTTGGATTTAAGTCATCGTATTTTAATTGAATTAGCGGAAATAAGAAGAGAAAACAAAGAAATCTCTTACCTAAGACCAGATGCAAAAAGTCAAGTTACTATAGAATATAGTGACGATAATAAGCCACAACGTATTGACACCATTGTTATTTCTACACAACATGATGATTTTGATGAAGATGAAAAAATGTTAGCTACCATAAAATCGGATTTAGTTTCACAATTAATACCTAGAATAGTTTCTAAATTATCTCCAGCAATACAAGGTTTATTTAATGACGATATCACCTACCATATTAACCCTACTGGAAAATTTGTAATAGGAGGTCCTCACGGAGATACAGGATTAACTGGTCGAAAAATAATCGTAGACACCTATGGGGGCAAAGGAGCTCACGGCGGTGGAGCTTTTAGTGGAAAAGACCCAAGTAAAGTGGATCGAAGTGCAGCATATGCATCTAGGCATATTGCAAAAAATCTAGTTGCAGCTGGAGTTTGTGACGAAATATTAGTACAAGTAAGTTATGCAATTGGAGTGGCTCAACCAACTTCTATCAATGTAGTAACTTACAACACCGCAAAAATTGAAATGTCTGATAGTGAGATTTCAAAAATAGTAGAAGACCTTTTTGATATGCGGCCAGCGGCCATTGAAAATCGGTTAAAACTTAGAAATCCTATTTATTTAGAGACTGCTTCTTATGGACATATGGGAAGAACTCCTGAAATAAAAAACTTAACATTCCACGCAGCAGATGGCAAAACACTTACTAAAAAAGTGGAAACGTTTACCTGGGAAAAGTTAGATTTTGTCTCCAAAGTCCAGGAAGCATTTGGTTTATAACTAAACCTATTTTTGTCTTAGAAGAGGTGACTAAATTAACATGAAGATATGCCTATGATTTAGATTGATATTTTGAAATCAAATTTCTTCCTAAAAACCAAACTTTCAATAGAACACAAATAGATAAGAAGTTATTATCGTAAGCGCAGCTATTAATGTTTGCCAACAAGTAGATAAGACTGCTCATTTGCTAAGAAATAATTGATTTTAAAATTAAATTATAATATTATAGAAAATTATTGAGAGGGTTCCAAATAAGAAAATACATCCCAAAGTAATTAGTTCATTTTTATATTTCTCCATTTATAATATAAATTTATAATAATAAAAAATACTTGTGTTTTGATTATAATATTGGGTGTAATACA
>OJCA01000042.1_pt1 | contig 23791 bp, 22 predicted proteins | sample 1591551 | NCBI WGS metagenome assembly OJCA01 (sample SAMN05416738, study PRJEB24817) | seawater metagenome | isolation source: Sea water | place: Canada:Atlantic | collected 2013-07 | reverse complement strand
CTACACGTAAGGAGTCGTCGGCAGCGTCAGATGTGTATAAGAGACAGTATTAACATCGGTTGTTGGTAACGAGATGACAAGAGAAGATGGTTTAACATCCATCTTAAAAGCATTTAAACGCAAAGATCTCGATCGGTTTTCAAAAAAAATAAATTTCAAAAGTCAAATTATTAAATATATTTATTATTCTGTTTTAGAAACGTTTAAACTTTTGTCTTTCGTACAATACTCTTAAATTTGCATACATGATTTATTTTTTTAATAATTACATTTAGCGGCTTATTAAGTAGTTTTTACCTACTAATTTCCATTTTTTCAAAATATGAGCAATTATCATTTTAACGAGATTGAAGCCAAATGGCAAAAATATTGGGCAGAAAACCAAACATTTAAGGCAGAAAACTTTAGCGAAAAACCCAAATATTATGTATTGGATATGTTTCCTTATCCTTCTGGAGCAGGATTGCATGTAGGTCATCCATTAGGCTATATTGCAAGTGATATTTATGCTCGATACAAAAGACATCAAGGTTATAATGTATTGCACCCTCAAGGCTACGATTCTTTTGGTTTGCCAGCAGAACAGTATGCGATACAAACAGGACAACATCCTGCAAAAACGACTACAGAAAATATTAAACGTTATAGAGAACAATTAGATAAAATTGGTTTTTCTTTTGATTGGAGTCGTGAGGTTAGAACCTCAGATCCAGAATACTATAAATGGACGCAATGGATATTTATTCAATTATTTGAATCTTGGTATTGCAAGCTACACGAACAATCTTTTCCAATTTCTGATTTAATAAGTGTTTTTGAAAAAGAAGGAAATAGTGGTTTAAACGCTAAATGTGGAAATGAGCTATCCGATTTTTCTGCAGCTATGTGGAATAGTTTTTCTGAAGACAAAAAACAAAAAATATTGCTGAATTACCGTTTAACTTATTTAGCGGAAACCGAAGTAAACTGGTGCCCGCAATTAGGAACGGTATTAGCAAACGATGAGATTGTAAACGGTGTTTCTGAACGTGGCGGATTTCCTGTTATTAAGAAGAAAATGACTCAATGGAGCATGCGAATTTCTGTATTTGGAGAGCGTCTTCTTAAAGGATTGGAAACGTTGGATTGGAGCGAATCTTTAAAAGAAACACAACGAAACTGGATTGGTAAATCTGTTGGTGCTTCCGTAGAATTTAGATTAGTAGACGAAAAGAAAGAATTTCAGGGTATCGCTATAAAAACATTTACCACCAGACCAGATACTATTTTCGGGGTTACTTTTTTAACACTAGCTCCTGAACACGAATTAGTAGATAAAATTACAACAATCGATCAACGTATTGAGGTTGGAGAATATATTACAGTATCTGCAAAGAAAACTGAACGAGAACGCATGGCGGATGTAAAAAATATTACCGGAGTTTTTACAGGAGCCTATGCAAAACATCCAATAACCAAAGAACTAATTCCTATTTGGATTGGTGATTACGTTTTAGCTGGATATGGTACAGGAGCTGTGATGGCAGTACCTTGTGGTGATCAACGAGATTACGATTTTGCAAAACATTTTGGTATTCCTATTAAAAATATTTTTGAAGGAATTGATATTTCAGAGAAAGCGCATTCAGAAAAAGAAGGAACTATCATTGCAAATAGTGATTTTATAAACGGTCTTTCTTATAAAGAAGCGACTGATAAAGTAATTGAAAAATTAGAAAAAAAGCATCGAGGTGCTAAGGAAATCAATTATCGTTTGCGTGATGCTGTTTTTTCAAGACAGCGTTATTGGGGAGAACCTTTTCCGGTGTATTATAAAGATGGATTACCTCAAATGATAGCTGCAAAACATTTGCCTATTCGGTTGCCGGAAATAGAAAAATATTTACCCACTGAAACTGGAGAACCACCATTAGGACGAGCAGACGTTTGGGCTTGGGATACCAATAATAATAAAATTGTTTCTAATGAGCATATTGATAATATAATAATTTTCCCTTTAGAATTGAATACGATGCCTGGTTGGGCAGGAAGTAGCTGGTATATGTTTCGATATATGGATGCTTTAAATAAAGAGGAGTTTGCATCTAAGGAAGCTATGAATTATTGGAAAAATGTAGATTTATACATTGGAGGATGCGAACACGCAACAGGACATTTATTATATAGCCGTTTTTGGGTAAAATTTCTAAAAGATAGGGGATTCTTAAGCGTAGGGGAACCATTTAAGAAATTGATCAACCAAGGAATGATTTTGGGTGAAAGCGCCTTTATTCATCGAGTTGAAGGAGAAAATAAATTAGTTACTAGCAGTCAAATAGAAGGTTTAAATACGCAGTCTATTCATGTGGATATTTCTTTTGTAAACACCTCAAATGAATTGGATATAGAAGCATTTAAAAACTGGAGACCAGAATATAAAGATGCTGAATTTATCACAGAAGAAGATGGAACTTTTAAAGTAAGTAGAGAGGTTGAAAAAATGTCAAAGTCGAAATATAATGTGGTAAATCCAGATGATATTTGTACACAATATGGTGCCGATACCTTGCGAATGTACGAAATGTTTTTAGGCCCCTTAGAACAAGCTAAACCCTGGAGTACTGCTGGTATTACTGGAGTTCATTCTTTTTTAAAAAAGATGTGGAGGTTGTTTCATAGTGGAGTTGATGAAAGTTTATTTGTTACTGATAAACCAGCTTCAAAAGATAATTTGAAAACACTTCATAAGACCATAAAAAAAGTAATAGAAGACATTGAAAATTTTAGTTTTAATACCTCCGTTTCTACTTTTATGATTGCGGTTAATGAATTGAGCACTCAAAAATGTAATTCAAAAGAGGTATTAGCGCCTTTGTTGGTTTTGTTATCACCTTATGCACCTCATATTTCAGAAGAACTTTGGAGTAAATTAGGAAATAAAGAAAGTATTTCTACAGCATCATTTCCAAAATTTGAAGAAAAGTTTTTGGTAGAAGATGTAAAAAAATATCCAATTTCTTTTAATGGTAAAATGCGATTTACATTAGAATTGCCATTGGATTTATCTAAGGATGAAATTGAATCTGTAATAATGTCACACGAAAAAACAATTCATTATTTAGAAGGTAGAACGCCTAAGAAAGTGATTATTGTTCCGGGTAAGATTGTAAATATAGTTGCTTAGACAATTTAAGAATTACGTTTCGGTAACGACAAAATGTGATTTCAATTTATTTTGCATAGTATTTGATATATCTAAAGTGCATTAATATTACATTTATTTAATTCCTGCTTTTGCAGGGAACTATTAATTTAAAAAAAACACCTGATTAAAAGGGTGATACATATGGGAGGATATTATTTATTAGCAGGGCTTATATTTTTAGTGAGTATGTACGTTAGTAACAGACTAAAAAGTAAATTTAAAAAATACTCAAAAATTCAACTAAAAAATGGAATGAGCGGAAAAGAAATTGCTGAAAAAATGCTTTCAGATAATATAATTACCGACGTAAAAGTTCTTTCTATAAAAGGACAATTAACAGATCATTATAACCCTTCAAATAAAACTGTTAATTTAAGTGAAGCAGTCTATGCTCAAAGAAACGCTGCTGCTGCTGCTGTTGCAGCTCATGAATGTGGTCATGCCCTACAACATGCTAAAGCTTATAGTTGGTTAAGATTGCGTTCACAAATTGTTCCTGCTGTTGGTGTATCTAGCAAAATATCAAACTTTGTGATCATGGCAGGTTTAATTTTAATGTACTCTGGAAGTGCTTTAGGATCTATGTTATTTTTGGTTGGAATTGTACTTTTTGGAGTTACTACTCTTTTTACTTTTATCACGCTACCGGTAGAATATGACGCCAGTAATCGTGCATTGGCTTGGTTGGAAAATAAGCACATGTTAACACAAGAAGAACATGCGGGAGCTAAAGATGCATTAAAATGGGCTGCAAGAACCTACTTAGTTGCTGCATTAGGATCTTTGGCAACACTGCTTTATTTTATAAGTATGTTTATGGGTAGAAAATAAATACCCTGGAAGGAGAAGTCTTTTCATTCTAACCCAATAGTGATTTATTTAAGTTGTATCGCTATTAATAAATAGGCGATGACTAAATATTCTGGGGGGTTTTATGTCATTTATATTTTATAAACATGAAAAGCTCTTTCAACACCAAATGGTTCTTGGTCTTTCCAACTTTCCCAGTGCGCTATCATTTTATTTATTGCACTTAGATTATCTAAATTATTTCAGACATAAACTCCTCTAATACTTTAATTTATAGTTTGAAATTCAAAAAAAAACTAATTACAATGTTCTTTCCTTCCCATGATTTTTTAATATAAGTTATCAGGGTTATATCCTAAATATTCTTTGTTTTCTTCTTTAAAGTTGATGCCATAATTTTCTAATTCTTCTAAAATTGGTTCATATACTTCTTTAGCAATAGGCCTTAATACACCGGGAGTGCTAATCTCTTTGTTTAAGATTTTTAATGCCGCAATGGCAACAGGTAAGCCTACAGTTTTTGCCATAGCTGTATAGGTTTGGTCTTCGCCCATAGTAACCATACTACTGTCAATTTGATAGGTTTCTCCATCTAATTCATAGCCAAATTTATGATACATTACAATCATATCTTTATCATCTTCAGCTAAAGTCCATTTATCCATTAATATTTTCTGAAGTGCTTGAGCCGGTGTAGCATTTTTAATTCCTAATTTTTTTTCACCATTAAAAATATCTAATTCTTCTAATTTTTCCCAAATAAGATCATCTTGGTCTATTTTTAAACTGTGTCGAAATTTTAGTTCAACTGAATCTGTTGGAGAATAAGGTAAGAATAAATTTACATAGTTACGATATGTTAAGTTTTCCGAGTTTGGTATGGTATAGCCATCTTCAGTCATTCCTAGTTGTACAAAAACATTCCATGCACGACTAAATCCAACTCGTCTAATAGTTCCTCTGTATAAAGTAAATATATCTTTAAAGCCATAAACATCGTGATATTTTAAAGAGTTGCGATTGGCATACACTTCAAATTTCCCATAACCTTCAATTTTAATAAGTTCGGTACGTCTAAAAAGTCTATTATAAGGAATGTATTTGTAGAGTCCTTCTTGTAAAAATTCTGCCGCACCTCCTTGACCAGCTAAAACAACATTTCTTGGATTCCAAGTAAATTTATAATTCCATAAGTTGTCATCACTCTCAGGCGCTACTAATCCACCTGTAAATGATTCGAATAATAGTAGCTTCCCACCCTTGTCTCTAATACCGTCAATAACCTTCATAGCGCTCATATGATCGATTCCAGGATCAACTCCAATTTCGTTCATAAATACCAGGCCTTTAGCCTTAGCTTCTTCATCTAAGTTCTGCATTTCGTCACTAATATAAGAAGCAGTTACAAGGTTTTTACCGAACGTTATACAGTCTTTTGCAACTTCGATATGGAAACGTGCTGGCAACATAGATATAACTATATCACAGTTTTTTACTGCTTCTTCTCGTTGTTCTTTGTTGAATACATCTAGCAAAATTCCTTTTGCATTAGCATGATTTTTAGTGAATTTCTGGGCAGCGTCTACTGAAATATCTCCAATAGTTATAAATAGTTTTTCCGAGCTAGATTTATCTAATAAATAACGTATTAAACACGTTGCTGATCGTCCTGCTCCTATAATTAATATATTTCTCATTCGTTGGGTTTTCGTAGATTTGAAGATTGTTATACAACCGTACTAAATTACTAAATAATAACCTTTTTGAAGATGAAAATAAATAAAAATATTGTGGTTACAGCTGCTATTTTAGGAGCGCTTACAATTATGATTGGAGCCTTTGGTGCTCACGCTTTAAAAGAATTGATTACTGAAAAATCCTTAGTTTCTTTTGAAACTGGAGTTCGATATCAAATGTATCATGTAATAGTAATGCTAATACTAGGTGTATCAACTAGTATTTTACCAAAAACCCAAAAATGGGTGTTTCGTTTTTTTATAATTGGAATCCTATTTTTCTCAGGTTCTATTTATTTACTAACATTAAACGAATTTTTGCCTTTTGATGCAAAAACCATTGCTTTTATTACTCCAATTGGCGGTTTTTTATTAATAATTGGTTGGTTGCGCTTGGCTTATGGAGTAATTGTGAATAAATAACCACAAAATATTCAATTTAAAACGCCTGTTTTTAATAGAATTCTTAATTTTGTGTTCTACAATATTTAAAAACTGTGATGGTAAATAAAAACCAAACTACCAAAATAATTTCGTTAGAGAGTTACGGAATTTATAATGCAAATGTTAACTATCAGCTTACCGCAAAACAATTACAGAACGATACGATATTAAAAGGACAGGGAAAATTAGCCAATAGTGGTGCTCTTGCTGTAAACACTGGAGAGTTTACGGGTAGATCGCCAATGGATCGATTTATCGTAAAAGACGAAATAACAAAAGACAAAATTTGGTGGGGAGATATTAATATTCCATTTTCATCTGAAAAGTTTGACAATTTATACAATAGAGTTGTCGACTACCTTTCCAATAAAGAAATTTACGTTAGGGATTGTTTCGCATGTGCTGATGCTGACTATAAACTCAATATTCGAGTAATTAACGAATATTCATGGTCAAATATGTTTTCTTATAATATGTTCCTGCGTCCAACAAATGAAGAATTGGAAAACTTTGAACAGGAATGGCTTGTCGTTAATGCTCCTGGATTCATGGCAGATCCAGCAATAGATGGTACACGTCAACATAACTTCGCGATTTTAAACTTCACAAAAAAAATAGCCTTGATAGGTGGTACTGGGTATACAGGTGAGATTAAAAAAGGAATTTTCTCTGCACTTAATTTTATCCTTCCAGTTGATAAGAATACGATGCCAATGCACTGTTCTGCAAATGTTGGTAAGGATGGTGAAACAGCTATATTCTTTGGATTGTCTGGAACAGGGAAAACCACACTTTCGGCAGATCCAGATAGAAAGTTAATTGGTGATGACGAGCACGGTTGGACTGCAGAAAACACAGTTTTTAATTTCGAAGGTGGATGTTATGCAAAGGTTATTAACCTTTCAAAAGAAAATGAACCCGATATTTATAAGGCTATTAAGCCTGGTGCTATTCTCGAAAATGTGGTGATGGATGATGCTGGAATCGTAGATTTTGAAGATGTATCTATCACGCAAAACACGCGTGTAAGTTATCCAATTGAACATATTGAAAATATTCAGGTCCCTTCTATAGGAAAAAATCCGAAAAATATATTCTTTTTAACCGCAGATGCTTTTGGAGTTTTGCCTCCAATTTCTAAATTGACCCCAGGTCAAGCTGCGTATCATTTTATTAGTGGTTATACAGCTAAAGTTGCTGGTACAGAAGCTGGAATTAACGAACCATTACCAAGTTTTTCTGCTTGCTTTGGCGCGCCATTTATGCCTTTGCACCCTGCTAAATATGCAGAAATGTTAAGTAAGAAAATGAAAGAGGCGGGAGTGTCTGTTTGGCTTGTAAATACTGGTTGGACAGGAGGTCCTTACGGAGTAGGAACTAGAATGAAACTGAAATACACGCGCGCGATGATTACGGCTGCTATCGATGGCTCATTAGAAGCTGGAAATGTAGATAATTATCACATTCATTCTGTATTTGGTTTGCAACAACCAAGAACATGCCCAAATGTACCTAGTCAAGTGTTGAGTCCAAGATCTACTTGGAATAATGACAAAGGCTATTATGAAACAGCTCATAAATTAGCAGCATCTTTTAAAAATAATTTTAAGAAGTTTGAATCTTATGCTAATGAAGAAATTCTGGCTGGTGCTCCATTATTAGGCTAGTAGTATACTAGAACTAAAAAAGGCGCTATATTTTTTGTAGCGTCTTTTTTTTATACCTTGAATTAATTTATTTTTTGTTTGCGGCCTTAATATACTTTTCTAAAGCCATGGTCATTGATGGAGTCTCAGGAGTTGGCGCTTGTATGTCTACACGTAAGCCTTTTTCTGTTGCAGCTTTAACGGTAGTGTTTCCGAAAACAGCAATTCGAGTATCGTTTTGTTCGAAATTTGGAAAATTTTCAAATAATGATTTAATGCCACTTGGACTAAAAAACACTAATATGTCATAGTAAACATCTCTTAAATCAGAAAGATCACTCACAACAGTATTGTAAAAAGTAGCTTCTTTCCAAGACACTCCTAAATCATTCATCATTAAAGGAACATCGGCTTTTAACTTATCTGATGATGGTAATAAAAAAGATTCTGTTTTGTATTTTTTAATAATAGGTGTCAATTCAGAAAAAGTTCTTTTACCAACGTAAATTTTACGTTTTCTATAAATAACATATTTTTGCAAGTAATAAGCAACTGCGTCACTTAGACAAAAATACTTCATAGAATCAGGTACCTTAAAGCGTAATTCTTCTGCGATTCTAAAATAATGATCAACAGCATTTCTACTGGTTAAAATAATTGCAGTAAATTTAGAAAGATCTACTTTTTGAGCTCGGACATCTTTACTAGATACTCCTTCCACATGGATAAAGCTTCTAAAGTCAATCTTAACCTTTTGGCTGTCAATCAAATCGAAATAAGGAGAATTTTCTACTTTCGGTTCAGGTTGCGAAACCAGAATAGTTTTCACTTTCATAATACGACTATTTTTATTAGTTAACCTAGCTATATAAATGCTTTATAGAGTATAAGATAGGGCGAAATTTCGAGAGCGCAAAGATACAATAAAAAATAGAAGAAATTACTAAATATTAGACTTCTGTAATTTTTATAAGTATAAAATAAAATAAGGATATTTATAAGAAAGAGTATGCCTGTAAATATCAGTAAGGTGTTTAAGTCTGGTTTAACTGAAAAATAAAAAATGAGATTGGCAATAATTAATAGTAATGATATAAAATTACGATAGGTTAGTTTTTCATAAATATACTGATCAATAACGTTTTTAATAGAGAAAACAGCCCCAATCATTTTTTCAATACTGGTTTTTACGATTATAAAAATAAATACTGCTGATAGAATTTGAAAAAACAAAAGCACAGTGGCTTTGCCTTTTTCTAAAAAAAACAAATAGACAAATAACGAGATGGATATTAATTGAATCAGAAAAAGTAAAATACTAAAAGGGTGTCTTAATTCTTCAGATTTACCCTTTGCTAAAAAGTAATTATTGGAAACAGGTAATCTTATAAAATCCTCGAAACGTTTGGGATAAATAACTTTTAAAATTGCTATAACTACAATACAACCAACCATAATTAAGGTTACCCAATCCAACGATTCTATGATTCTATTCGTGTATCTCAAATTTATTTTTAAGAACGATAAAGGTAGTATATTTTAAAGCTTAAAAATAGACTCATTTATATTTTCATTCACATTTATTTAACCTAAAAAAGGTACATTTGTTAAAAATTAATAATATGTCTTCTGCATTGGTGGTTATTCCAACCTTCAACGAAATTGAAAATATTGAACGAATTATTCGTACTGTATTTTCTTTGCCAAAAAAGTTTGACATTTTAGTAGTAGATGACAATTCTCCAGATGGTACTTCAGAAGCTGTTCAGTTATTAAAAAATGAATTTTCAAATCATCTTTTTTTAGAGAAAAGAAAAGGAAAGTTAGGGTTAGGAACAGCATATATCCACGGTTTTAAATGGGCATTACAAAGAAATTACGAATTTGTATTTGAAATGGATGCCGATTTTTCACACAACCCAAATGATCTATTAAAGCTTTATGATGCTTGTGAACTGGAAGGAGCTGATGTTTCTGTAGGTTCCCGATATAAAACAGGTGTAAACGTAGTAAATTGGCCTATGAGTAGAGTATTACTGTCTTGGGTTGCTTCTAAATATGTACGATGTGTTACAGGAATGAATATTACAGATACTACTGCTGGATTTGTTTGTTATAAGCGAGCAGTTTTAGAAAAAATAAATCTGGATAAAATAAAATTTATTGGTTATGCTTTTCAAATCGAAATGAAATTTAAAGCACATTTGCACAAATTTAATATTTTAGAAGTTCCTGTGATATTTACAGATAGAACAGCGGGAGTATCAAAAATGAGCGGTGGAATTATTTCAGAAGCAATATTTGGGGTTATTTCTATGAAATTTAAAAGTATGTTTACAAAATACGTGATTTAATGAATAAAGTTTTAATAAAAAACGCACAGATTGTTAACGAAGGCATCATTGTAAAAGGTGATGTTTTTATTGAAAATGATTTAATTGTTGAAATTGGTGGTAGCATTAGTGCTAAAACTGGAAATACTCAAATAATTGAAGCTAATGGCAAGTATTTAATGCCCGGATTGATCGATGATCAAGTTCATTTTAGAGAACCAGGACTAACGCATAAAGCAACCATTGCAACTGAATCAAAAGCGGCAGTTGCTGGTGGAATTACCTCCTTTATCGAAATGCCCAATACCGTTCCTCAAGCTACAACAATTGAAAAATTAGAAGAAAAATTTTCGATTGCCAAAAAAACCTCTTGGGCTAATTATAGTTTTATGTTTGGAGGTACTAATGATAATTTAGAAGAAATACTTAAGGTAGATGAGTGTAAAGTAGCGGGTTTAAAATTGTTTTTAGGATCCTCTACAGGAAATATGTTGGTTGATAACCCTAAGGTTTTAGAAGAAATATTTAGCAAAACCAATTTATTGATTTCTGTACATTGTGAAGATGAAAAAACCATTAAAAACAATCTAGAAAAGTATTTAAAAGAATTTGGGGATGACATTCCAATAGAAATGCATCCAAAAATTAGAAGTACAGAGGCTTGTTATTTATCTTCTTCAAAAGCAATTGAACTTGCTAAAAAAACAGGAGCAAGACTACATGTTTTTCATCTTTCTACGGAAAAAGAAACTCATTTATTTTCTAATAAAAAACCACTTGCCGAAAAGAAGATTACAGCAGAAGTTTGTGTGCATCATCTTTGGTTTACAGAGGAAGATTACAAAACAAAAGGAAACAAAATTAAATGGAATCCTGCGATAAAAAGTCAAAAAGATAACGATGGCTTATGGAAAGCATTATTAGATGATCGATTGGATGTGATTGCTACCGATCATGCTCCACATACCTTAGAAGAAAAAAACAATAGTTATAACAAAGCACCTTCTGGCGGACCATTGGTGCAACATGCCTTGGTTGCATTATTAGAAATGCATCATAAAGGGAAGATTTCATTAGAGAAAATTGTGGAGAAAGCGTGTCATAATCCTGCAATATTATTTCAGATAAAAGACAGAGGATTTATCCGAGAAGGATATAAAGCCGATCTGGTTTTAGTAGATTTAATTAGTCCTTGGACGGTAAATAAAGAAAATATCTTATACAAATGTGGATGGTCTCCTTTTGAAGGGACGACTTTTAAATCGAGAGTTTCACATACCTTTGTAAATGGAATTTTAACCTATCATAATTTAAAATTTCCAAACAAAAGTGTTCCACAACGTTTAACATTTAATAGATCCTAATGAAGATTCTTAGGAACATAACTATTTTTCATAATTTAAAAACAGTTGGGAAACTAAAGTCAATTTTGGTTTTATTACTGATCGTAAGTTATACTTCCTGTCAAGATGTTAAAAAACCAGAAATACCAACTGATTTAATCTCACAAGATATAATGGTGGATATTTTAACCGATGTTTATATAAGTAATGCTTCTAGAAATGTCAACAATAAATTAATAATAAAAAGAAACCTACAGCTAGATTCTATTATTTATAATAAGTACAACATAGATAGTTTACAATTTGTGGTTAGTAATACCTATTACAGTTCAGATTTAAGAACTTATGGAAATTTACTAACTCAAGTACAGAACGTACTCGTTTTACTGAAAAAAGAAAAAGACAGTATTTATAAAATTGTTTTTAAGCTAGACTCGATTAAAAACATTAAAATAAGGGCTCAAAAATTAATAGCGGATAAACAGAACATTAATTAATCACCTAAGCGTGATTAAAATTTAAAATCTTTTCTGTAATTTCTTGCGACCCGTTCTATCATTTTATCTGAAGGTGTAAATTTAAAACCCAATACTTCTTTAATTTTTGAAGCATCGTAAAATGAAGTTTTATATAAACTTCTTACGGTAGCTTTTAGTAATTTTCTTTTAATTCTAAATACTTTATATAACAACCAATCTAAGTTGACAACACTGATCATCATCCATTTAGCAATTGTTTTATTGGGAGGTTTTTTATTTAAGCTAACAGATATTTTAGTAAGTAACTCTTTATAATAGATATTCTTAGCGACTAAAATATAAGCTTCGTTTTTAATAATACTAGTAGTTAAGCTAATCATTGCTTTAACGACATCTTTTACATCTACAATGGAGACTCCACCTGGTGTATAATAATGTAATCCTTTTGAAATGGTTCGAAAAATACCTCCACTTGCTGAGCTCCAAACACCCTCTCCTATAATTACTCCTGGGTGTACAATTATCGCATCCAATCCCTCTTGAGTTCCTCGCCATACTTCCATTTCAGCTTCATGTTTGGTAATAGCATAGATACTGTTATTTTCTTCAGGATTGAATTCTGTTTCTTCAGTAGATAAAGACCCATCAGTTGTTTTACCCAATGTAGCAATGGAGCTGATATAACAAAGTTTTTTTACCCCTTCCGTTAAACAAAAGTTTACCACATTGGCGGTTCCTTCAATATTTACTTTTTTAAGTACTGGATAATGCCTTGGGTTAAAACTTATATAAGCAGCACAATGATATACGTATTCAATATTTTTAAAAGCTGCTTCTAAGGTATTGATGTCGGTAATGTCTGCTATCATCCACTCTATTTTATTAAATAAAGTTGCCACTTTGTTGGTATCATAAGAAAACACATTTTTTACAGCTTCTAAATCGCTAGAAGCTCTATGTATTGCTCTTACTTTTTCACCATTATTAACAAGTGCAACTAATAAATGCGCTCCTACCAATCCAGTTCCGCCTGTTACTAATATCATAAGAGCAATTTAAGGTTTTTTGATTTAATGTTTTATCTTAAATTATAGAAATATATCTTTGTTAAAATTTAAAAATAATGGAATTGAAAAATTTTGTTGAAGAGTTACAATGGAGAGGAATGATTCATGATGTGATGCCAGATACCAATACGCACCTTATGGAAAAAATGCGTGCAGCTTATATAGGGTTTGATCCAACTGCAGATTCGCTTCATATTGGTAATTTAGTACCTATTATGCTATTGGCGTTCTATCAACGTAGTGGACATAAACCTATCGCCTTAGTAGGAGGGGCAACTGGAATGATTGGAGATCCATCAGGAAAATCTAACGAGCGTAATTTATTAGATGAAATAACACTGCGTTACAACCAAGAGTGTGTGCGCAAACAATTGGCTCAATTTTTAGATTTTACTTCAGGTAGAGAAAATGAAGCAGTGATGGTGAACAACTATGACTGGATGAAGGATTTTAGTTTTCTAGATTTTATTCGTGATGTTGGAAAACACATAACAGTAAATTATATGATGGCGAAAGATTCAGTTAAAAGCCGATTAACAGGCGATGGCGAAGGAATGTCATTTACTGAATTCACCTATCAAATGGTACAAGGGTATGATTTTCTTCATTTATATAGAACTTATGATTGTACTTTAGAAATGGGAGGAAGTGATCAATGGGGTAATATTACAACCGGTACAGAGTTAGTTCGTCGTATTGGAGGAGGTAAAGGGTATGCATTAACCTGCCCATTAATTACTAAAAGTGATGGCAGTAAATTTGGAAAAAGTGAGGGCGGAAATATTTGGCTAGATGCCAACCGAACTTCACCCTATAAATTTTATCAATATTGGATAAATACCAGCGATGAAGATGCTGAAAAATATATTAAAATATTTACATTTTTAGATAAAGTAACCATAGACGCTTTAATTTTAGAACACAAAGAAGCACCTCATATGCGTTTGCTACAAAAGCGATTAGCTGATGAGGTTACCGTAACAGTTCATAATGAAGAAGCTTTAGAGAACGCAATTAAAGCTTCTAATATGTTGTTCGGAAAATCTACCTCTGAAGATTTAAAAAACCTAGATACTACTACTTTTTTAGATGTATTTGAAGGAGTTACTCAAGCAGAAGTTTCAAAATCTGAAATAGAAAGTGGTATAGACATCATTGGAGCATTGGCAGAAAAAACAGGTTTCTTAAAATCGAATGGGGAAGCAAGGAGAGCATTAAAAGAAAATTCGGTTGCTGTTAATAAGGAAAAAGTTTCTGAAGGTTTTAAAATAACTACTTCAGATTTAATTAATAATCAATTTGTATTGTTACAAAGAGGTAAGAAGACTTATTTTATAATAAAGGTAGTTTAAAAAAACACCTCCAAATCGAATGAACGAGAGAGGTATAAAATTAACAAAACTAAAAAGAGATAGTAAGTCTAAAAACAACAATAATTTTTATTAGTTTGGGTCATTAAAGTACCATTAAATTACATCCCCGAATATCACTATCATCAAACCTACCTAAAATCTCGAAACTTCCATCTTCTCGTACTTTTCCTAAATCTTGAGTGGCTATAAAAGAACAAGAGTTAATATTGGCAAGATCGATTACATTGATACCGCCAGTTTTATTAAATACTAAAGTTTGAGCATCTGCAGTATCTCTAGTAAGGATTTTCATCCAGGGAGGGCAATTAAAAATTCCGTTTCCTGTAGAATAGGCTTGCGATAATAATTCGGTCATACCATATTCACTATAAATAGTAGCAACTCCAAATCCCTTTTTTAATGATTCTTGTAGTTCTTCTTTTACCATTTCTTTCCGACGACCTTTCATTCCTCCAGTTTCCATGATGATGGTGTTTTTTAATTGAAATTGTTTCATTTCAATTAGATCTAATAAGGCATAAGACACTCCAAGTAATATTGTTTTTTGATTGGTTTTTTCAAGGTATTCTAATTTTTCAATTAGTGAAGAAATATCATTCAAGTAAAATCCACTATTACTATTTTTACTTTGTTGTATAAGTGCATCAACCATATAAATTAATGAGGAACCTTTTCGCTCTAAATAATTAGGTAATAATGCTAAGATGTTAATGTTTTCAGTTGCTCCAAAAAACAGTTCAAATGCTTTCGTAAAACTTTTATAATAAATTGCTAGATCACTTACATAATGCTTGCTGGTAATACTACCTGTGGTTCCGCTACTCGTAAAAACACGTTGATAAGTGCTTTTTTTAGTTAATACTTGATGACTTTTAAAAAACTGAATGGGAAGAAAAGGGATGTCATTAATTGTTTTTACATTAGAAGGGTTTGCTTTTAATAAATCACAGAATTCCCGATAAACATTTACCTGTCGGTATTGAAATTGAAAAGTCTCTAAAGCTAGATTTTCAAAACCTTTATCAGAAGAAATATTAAAAATTTGATGCTTTAAATTCACCTTATAAAAGTATGGAAAATAAAAAAGCTTCTGCCGAAACAGAAGCCTTAAATTATTGTCAAAATCGGCAATTATTTAATCACTAGTTTTTTAGTGCTCAAAATTCCATTTTGACTTATTTTCATTATGTATACTCCACTTGTAAGTTCAGAAACATTTAATGTATCTGAAGAAATAGCAGTATTGAAAATTTGTTTTCCTAACACATCATAAACGGAAACAGTTTTTGCTCCATTCGCGGTAGAAGTTACATTCACATATCCATTAGATACTGGATTAGGGTATATAGAAAATGTTTTTTGTGAGTTGTTTTCTAAACCTAAACTTCCATCAAATTTAATATTGTCAAAAAAGAACGCTTCAGTACTTGCATTGCATCTTACTTCAATGACTAATTGAAAAGTTAGAGATGGAAAATCATTATGAGAAGGGAGATCCACAAAACCATTAATCCATTGTCCTTCAATTCCCAAATCGTTGATGTCATTACCTGTCGTGTCTATAATGTCATATTCGGTTCCCTCTTCTATATGCCTAACATAGATACGCAAACGATCTGATCCTGATTCATTAACAGTACCATCTCCTTCATAGCCTGTTTCAGTAATAAAAAAATAAAGAGACAAACTAGGCCCTGTAGATACAGTTACAAATTCATCAAACTCTAAAATAAAATTTCCGTCCACATCACTAATTTCATATCCTTGCACTCCATCTGGGAATGGATAATCTTGATCTGGGAATGAGGAGGTGATCCCTACTGAATCCCCATCTGTTAATCCAATGCCAGGGGTGTCGTAAGGAGCATAAGATGCAGTAAATCCTAATTTTTCTCCGGTTGAGGGAAAGTTTACAAAAGGTTCTCCGGCATTATCAATTAAGTTGTGTGCCATAGTTGCATCGCCTGTGTCGGTGTAATTTCCGCCAATCGCTTCAGGTTCTTCAAAACTTGTGCTTTCATTTTGCGCAAAAGAAATAGCGCTTACCAAAAGCATTACTAAAAAAGTAATTTTTTTCATAATAAAAGGGTTTAATAAGTGAAGGGGAGAGATATAAAGATACAAAAATATTATGAATATAAAATGTTACCATATTGTTAACAATTAACGGAGAGTTAATGTCAAAGATATTTATGCAGTATATTTACTTTTTTATTAAACAAATGAATACATGAATAAGAAAGACATTAAGATTTTATTGGTAGATGATGAGCCAGATATCTTAGAAATTGTTGGCTATAACCTTAAAAATGCTGGTTATCAAATTTTTACTGCAAATAACGGAAAAGAGGCATTGTCTCAAGCTGAAAAACACCTTCCTCATTTAATAATTTTAGATGTTATGATGCCGGTAATGGATGGTGTTGAAGCTTGTGAAAAGTTAAGAGGAAACCCTAAGTTTACGGAAACAGTAATTACTTTTTTAACAGCTAGAGGAGAGGATTATTCTCAGGTTGCAGGATTTGAAGCAGGAGCAGACGATTATATTACAAAGCCTATAAAACCAAAGTTATTGGTTAGTAAGGTTAAAGCTTTATTAAGAAGGTTTAAAGAAACCAAAAAAGAAACCTCAGAAATTACGATTGGTAATTTGACTATTAATCGGGAAGAATATAAAATCATTAAAGGAGGAGCCGTTATTAATTTACCTCGTAAAGAATTTGAATTATTAGCACTTTTGGCCTCAAAACCAGGAAAAGTATTTAAAAGAGAAGACATTTTGAATCATGTTTGGGGAAATGATGTGGTTGTTGGGGGAAGAACCATTGATGTTCATATTAGAAAATTACGCGAAAAAATTGGAGACGATAGTTTTAAGACAGTTAAAGGTGTAGGATATAAGTTTGAGGCTTAATGGTAAGAATTTTTAAAAAAACATACAAATTTGCATTTTTCACATCTATTTTGATAACGATTATTTTATCGTTAATAAACGGAATCTATTTTTTTGTAACAGATTCATTTTATATATGGTTTTATATAAGTGAAGTAATTAGTGTTTTTTTAGTTTCGTTTTTCATTACACAATATAGGGTTGAAAATTTCATTTATAAGAGAATGAAAAAAATATATGATGATGTTAGTTTATTAGATGTTTCAACATTAGGGCGCCAAAAAATAACCACTAATATGGAAACCCTTACCAAGGAAGTGGAGCTTTTTGCCAGAAATAAAAAATTAGAAATAGAAGCTTTAAAGATTAGAGAAAATTATCGCAGAGAATTTATTGGTAACGTCTCTCATGAATTAAAAACACCTCTTTTTACAGTTCAAGGATATATTGAAACCTTACTTGATGGAGCTTTAAATGACGAAAAAATAAAAGAAAAATATTTAGAAAGAGCCAATAAAGGAGTAGAACGATTAATTTATATAATTAAGGATTTAGATATGATTACCAAATTAGAAGTTGGTGAGCTTCATCTAGAAAAAGAAACTTTTGATATTGTTGACCTTATTGAAAACGTTTTCGAATTGCTTGAAATGAAGGCTTCAAAAAACGTCATTTTTCTTACTTTTAATAAAAAATATCAGAAACCAATATGGGTAAAAGCTGATAAAGATCGAATACAACAAGTGCTTTCAAATCTTATAGTGAATTCGATTAAATATGGAAGAAATAAAGGGACTACAGAGCTAAGTGTTGAAAACTTAATTATGAATAAAGTTTTAGTACGAGTGACGGACAATGGAGAGGGGATAAATAATGATGAAATACCTAGACTGTTTGAGCGTTTCTATAGAGTTGATAAGAGTGGTTCACGTGAACAAGGAGGAAGTGGTTTAGGGCTTTCCATTGTTAAACATATATTGGATGCTCATAATGAAAAAATATATGTTGAAAGTCAGATTGGAATTGGTTCAGAATTTTCTTTCACTCTTGAAAAAGCTGAATAAATTTGTCTAATTTATCGGTATGGATTTTTTGAAATTCGGTAATTTCAGTAATATTTTCTTAATTTCGCGTCATTAAAATATATAATTTTGGGAAGTAAAAATAAACTAAAGCGTTTTAAAGAAAACGAAACTTTTTCTAACGTAATTCAACCAACAAGAGAAGAAGTTCTAAATAATACCTTAACGTTAAAAGGAAATTGGAATCGAGATTTTTTCAAAAATGAAAATCCTATTGTTTTAGAATTGGGTTGTGGAAAAGGGGAGTATTCTGTGAATTTGGCTGCCATGTTTCCCGAAAAGAATTTTTTAGGCATTGATATAAAAGGAGCTAGGTTTTGGAGAGGAGCAAAGACAGCTTTAGCGGAAAAAATAAATAATGTTGGTTTTTTAAGAACTCAAATAGAATTAGTTGACTTTATTTTTGATGAAAATGAAATAGATGAAATATGGATTACCTTTCCAGATCCTCAAATTAAATATAAGCGAACCAAACATCGCATGACCAATCCAGATTTTTTAAATAAGTATAAAAAAATTCTGAAACCAAATGGGATGGTACATCTTAAAACAGATAGTGAATATATGCACGGTTACACCTTGGGACTTTTAGAAGGTCTTGGTTTAACTATTGAATATGCCCATCACGATGTATATGGTACTACAAATGCCCCAAAAGAAGTGACAGATATTCAAACTTATTATGAAAGTCAATATCTAGCTATTAATAAAAAGATTACCTACCTGCGGTTTAATTTTTCTTAATTTGAATTTTGTTATATTACAACCTTAATTAGCCTCTTATGAATTTTATTTATTACTTATTGTTTGGAATAGCAGGAACTATTATTTCAACATCTTTACCGGGTTTATTGAATATGTATGCAGCAAAAATAAGTATGAGTCAAGGAAAAAAAAACGCCTATCTTTTCGTGGCTGGAGCATCCTTAGCTATTTTAATTCAAACTTTAATAGCATTGTTTTTTGCTCGATTTTTAGATAAAAACCCAGAGATAATCACCATGCTTGAAAAAGTCGCCTTAGGGGTGTTTATAAGTATTACGATTTTTTTCTTTTTTATAGCAAAAGATACAAGTGAAAAACCTGTAAATGAGGAAGTTAATTCAAAAACAAAATTATTTTTTAGAGGGTTTTTTTTAAGTGCTATTAATTTATTGCCAGTACCATATTGGGTATATATTAGTATTACATTCACTTCTTTTAAATGGTTTTCCTTTTCACATTTAAGTGTATTTGCAACCGTAATAGGGTCTACGATAGGTGCTTTTATTGTAATGTTGGTATATATATGGTTTTTTAGACCAAAAGAAAATCCACGAAAAATGAACTTAAATATGAACTACCTTATAGGAACCGTTACAGCTATTATTTCAATTTTTACCCTTATTAAGATTATTAGAACCATGTAATGGCAAAGGAAAGTGGTTTTTTTGAAAAAGTATATGAAGTAGCCGCGAAAATCCCTTATGGTAGAGTCACCTCTTATGGTGCAGTAGCTAAATATTTAGGAAGCCCGAAAAGTGCTCGTATGGTCGGTTGGGCAATGAATGCATCTCATAGCAATCCCAATGTTTCTGCGCATCGTGTTGTTAATCGAATTGGTTTGTTAAGCGGAAAACATCATTTTGGAGGCACTAATTTGATGCAACAATTATTAGAAAGTGAAGGGGTAGCGGTTGAAGAAAATCAAATTCAAAATTTTGAAAAATATTTTTGGGATCCACAAAAGGAATTGTAATTAAATGAGGTATTTTTTTACTTAATTAGTATTAATAAAAACCCATTTCCTTGTATATTTGTATTTAGAATTAATCTAAATTAATGATCAAATCCAACTCTTGATAATCCCTATTATTAAGACAATTATAGAATTATTGTTATGAAATTTAATAAAGAAGATATTTTAAAAGCACTTGAAACTATAACCGTAGCTGGTGAAGGTAAAAATATGGTAGAAAGTGGTGCAGTTAAAAACATTATGACTTTTGCAGATGAAATTATTGTAGATCTAGAATTATCTACACCTGCTCTTCATATTAAAAAGAGAGCTGAATCTGATATTATTAAAACTATAAAGAAAAACCTATCAGAAGATGCTAAGGTAATTGTTAACATTAAAATTGAAGCACCTGTTCAGCCTGCCAATCCAAATCTTATTAAAGGTAAAAGTATACCAGGTATTAAAAACATTATTGCAGTAGCTTCTGGTAAAGGAGGAGTCGGAAAATCGACCATTACAGCAAATCTAGCAGTTACTTTATCGAAAATGGGTTATAAAGTAGGAGTATTAGATGCTGATATTTACGGACCCTCCATTCCGATGATGTTTGATGTAGTAAATGAACGCCCTCTTTCAACTACTATTGATGGTAAAAGTAAAATGAAACCTTTAGAAAACTATGGAGTTAAAGTCTTGTCTATTGGATTTTTTACTAGTCCAGAACAAGCGGTAATTTGGAGAGGTCCTATGGCGTCCAAAGCTTTGAATCAACTTATTTTTGACGCAGCTTGGGGTGATCTTGATTATATGTTAATTGATCTTCCTCCGGGAACTGGAGATATTCATTTAAGCATTATGCAGTCTATGCCAATTACAGGAGCAGTTGTTGTAAGTACTCCTCAACCTGTTGCTTTAGCAGATGCTCGTAGAGGTGTAGCAATGTTTCAACAAGAAAATATACAAGTTCCTGTAATAGGAATTATTGAGAATATGGCTTATTTTACTCCTGAAGAATTACCTGAGAATAAATATTACATTTTTGGTAAAGAAGGAGCTAAAAACCTTTCTAATGATTTAAATATTCCATTTTTAGGAGAAATACCATTGGTGCAAAGTATTAGAGAAGCTGGAGATAATGGAAGGCCAGCAGCCTTACAAAAAAACACTCCTTTATCTGATGTGTTTGAAAAGTTAACAAAAGGAGTAATTAAAGAACTAGAAAATAGAAATACAATATTACCACCTACTGAAGTTATAAAAATGAGTAATTCTGTTGGTTGCTTAACAACTAAAAATTAATTTATGTCTGAAGAATTAAAAGCTAATGTAGAAAAAGCATTGGATGAAATCCGTCCTTTTTTACAAAATGATGGAGGTGATATAACATTACTATCTATTGAAAATGAAAAAATTGTACGTGTTCAGTTAGAGGGTGCTTGTGTGGATTGTACAGTTAATCAAATGACCTTGAAAAGTGGAGTTGAAATGACAATTAAAAAATATGCTCCTCAAATAGAAAAAGTAATCAACGTTGTGTAAAAATTATTCGGTTATAATCAATAATATCCTGCGGACCTTCTAAAACCAACCTAATCAATTTAAGGTGCCACCTTCAGTTTGGAGCAAAACTATTGTCTCCACGATAAAATCACTAAATAGTATAAACTTAGAGTCATCATTATAACTAATTTTTCTTGCCTTTTGCTAAGCTCTTGTTTTTCTTTTATAGGATGATATTTTTTTATACTAAGCTAAAAATCATCACAGGTATTTTACTGTATAGTTAAAAATATTTCGAGATACCATTTTTTTTAAAGCGCATTATCAATAATTTCTTGAACAATTTCTGGATTTAATAAGGTAGAAGTATCACCTAAATTATCAGTTTCGTTACAAGCTATTTTGCGTAAAATACGTCTCATAATTTTTCCAGAACGTGTTTTAGGTAATCCTGATGTAAACTGTATTTTGTTGAGTTTAGCTATGGGTCCTATATGTTCAGTAATCATTTGATTGATTTCTTCACGTAAATTATCGTTTGATTTTCCTTCTTCAGTTTCTTTTAAAATTACATAACCATATAAGGCATTTCCTTTAACGTCGTGTGGAAATCCTACGATGGCAGATTCTGCAACTGCAGGGTGTTCATTTATTGCATCCTCAATTGGAGCAGTTCCTAAATTATGTCCAGAAACAATAATTACATCATCAACCCTACCTGTTATTCTATAATAACCAACGGTATTTCGCAAGGCTCCGTCTCCTGTAAAGTATTTGCCCTCATAAGCAGAAAAATAAGTTTCTTTATATCGTTGATGATTTCCCCAAATAGTTCTAGCGATTGAAGGCCAAGGATATTTAATGCATAAACACCCATCTATTTGATTTTCAATTATTTCCTTCCCTTTTTCGTCCATTAAACAAGGCTGTATTCCTGGTAAGGGTAAGCTTGCATAGGTAGGTATGGTTGGAGTTATATTTGGCAGTGGAGAAATTAAGATTCCGCCAGTTTCTGTCTGCCACCAAGTATCTACAATTGGGCTTTTCTTTTTCCCGATATGATCATTATACCAATGCCAAGCCTCTTCATTAATTGGTTCTCCAACAGAACCTAGTACTTTTAACGAGGATAAATCGTGTTTAGTTGTATAGCCTAAATGTTCTTTTGCTAATGCTCTAATAGCTGTTGGTGCCGTGTAGAATTGGGTGACTTTATGTTTTTCAACAATTTCCCAAAAACGACCATAATCAGGATAGTTGGGTACTCCTTCAAACATAACGGTAGTGGCACCATTTGCTAAAGGCCCATATACAATATAACTATGGCCAGTTATCCAACCGATATCAGCAGTACACCAGTAAATGTCATCGTTTTTATAATTAAATACATTTTTAAAAGTATAAGCGGTATAAACCATATAGCCAGCAGTGGTATGAACCATGCCTTTAGGTTTTCCTGTAGAGCCTGAGGTATAAAGGATAAACAAAGGGTCTTCTGCATCCATAACTTCTGGTTCGCATTCTGTTGAGGCATTGTTTAATAGCGGTTGAAGCCATTTGTCACGACCTTCTTTCATAGTTACTTCAGAATTTATTCTTTTTGCAACCAATACTGAATTAACACCAGTGCAATCATTTAAGGCTTCGTCCACAATTTCTTTTAAATCGATGGTTTTATTACCTCTATAAGAACCATCACTAGTAATTACTATTTTACAATCACTATCATTTATACGCGTTGATAATGCTGTTGCTGAAAACCCAGCAAAAACGACGGAATGTATCGCTCCAATTCGTGCACAAGCTAATACAGATACGGCCAACTCAGGAATCATTGGTAAATAGATACACACTCTGTCCCCTTTTTTAATGCCTTCATTTTTTAAAACATTGGCAAATCTATTAACACGTTCATGCAATTGATTATAGGTAATATGCTGTGCTTGTTCTTCTGGATTGTTAGGCTCGAATAGGATTGCTGTTTTGCTTCCTTTTGTACGTAAATGGCGATCTATACAATTTTCGGTAATATTAAGTTTTGCTCCTTGGTACCATTTTATCTCCGGCTTTTTAAAATCCCATTCCAATACGTTGTCCCACTTTTTGTACCAAGTAAAATGCTCTTCAGCAATTTTTTCCCCTGTCTCTTATACACATCTGACGCTGCCGACGACTCCTTAC
>OJCA01000023.1_pt1 | contig 27532 bp, 23 predicted proteins | sample 1591551 | NCBI WGS metagenome assembly OJCA01 (sample SAMN05416738, study PRJEB24817) | seawater metagenome | isolation source: Sea water | place: Canada:Atlantic | collected 2013-07 | reverse complement strand
AGATCTACACGTAAGGAGTCGTCGGCAGCGTCAGATGTGTATAAGAGACAGCGAGATATCCAGGCTAGAAAGGGCATCCTCCGGCGAGTGGAGTGAGGCATCGAATTTCCCTGTCCAGTAGAGAACAAAGTTATCCGGATTGAGGTTCTCGCGCTCGGCATAGTATTGAGTGATACCGTCCGGGCGGACGGAAGTGCCGTAGAGCGGGGTGCCGGCTAATGGAGTGAATAAATTAGGCAGCATGGGGCTCATCTCATCGTCACCCTCTTCCTCTAAGCCTTCGCGCGGGCGGAGTTTTTCACCCAGCGAAGTAACGATGGTTTCGACCTCGGCGGCACGACGAATTTCCACGATATCGGCACCGAGGAACTCATGAACGCCGGACTCTCCTTGAATCTCTTTACCTAGGTATTCTACGAAGACGCGGCCCTGCGCATTGAAGGAGCGAAGAGAGGGCAGGCCGGAGGCCGTTTCGAACCAAAGTGTGCGCGGCTCTGCGGGCGCGGCAATGCCCGGGTTGTTAGAGCGGCCGGCCGGGGTGTATTCGACCGACTGGCCGGGGACGAATGAATTAAAAACTGGATTCACCCGCTGGATGCGACCCGTCGGGATTTTGACGATGGGACCATCGAAGCTTTTTTCCGTCCAGTAAATGAGCCGCGCAGGAGTATTCGAGGCGGATGAGACGGCGAAAGTTTCACGTCTAAATTTATAGGTCGGCTCGCTCTCACCAGCTGCGGAGGTATCCGGCACGTTGGAGACCCAAGTGATCACTACCCTGCCAGCTTGGCTGGCGAAGACCTTACCCGCATGAGAACTGTAATAAAACGGCTGATAGGGCTGGAAGCTTTTTGGCGTGTTGCTGGAGATATTGGCATTGGCAGAGCCGGAAAGCGTCAGCGTGGTCCCATTGATGAGCTGTATCTCACGCCCCAGCAAGGTGGCACCGACCGTGAGGGTAGAGGGCACATTGTCCACTTCCACCACACTGCTGGTAGTGGAACTTTCGGTTATCGTGACACTGCCATCCTGAATAAGTGGCTGGGTGAGTCCCTCCACGGTGTTCGTCAAGCTCGCAGAGCTGAACTGCTCACCTGGTTGCACCGGCTGGGCCCGCCAGTAATTGCTGTCCGTCAGGGGGGTACCATCCCATCTGACCAAGGGGCGCTCAATGATATCTCCCATGAAATAACGGGGGACTCCCGAGGCAAAGCTGAAACCGAAGGTGGCCCGCTTCAGCACCATGCTGGTGACAGTCGCAGTGACGGCGCGAGGGTAGCGACCGGTGGTAACGCCCCCCGTCGCGGTGATGGGCCCCGCCGTGGCGGCGGTGGACGCCTGACCGGCAAACTGAACATTGGTCACCGGCGGGGTCGAAGGCACATTAGGCGCAGCGATGACCACTACTGGCGGGTTGCCGGCATCGTAGCCGCTACCTCCGCCATTCACGTTAATGTTGACGGCGGTGACGACACCACCCGTGATCGTAGCCGTGGCCGTGGCGGTCGTTCCTCCATTAGCAGGAGACTCAATGGTAATTGTTGGCGCGGAGAGATAGCCACCTCCACCGCCACGCAAAGCGATCCCAGTGACCGCCCCGCTTTCAGAAATGATCGCTGACCCCCCCGCCTTCCGCTGATCCAGCAGGTTGCGCCCCTCGGCTTTCAATTGAAACTGCCCCAGGGCTGCCGGGGCACAGAACAAGGCCAAGATAGATATCAAGATCGAAAATCGGAGATTCATAAGTAGTGGGAAAGTGAGGTATTTGCTAAAAACGCATGCTAACGGCAAAGACCGGGGCAGCGCTGTGGATCAAGGCATTGCTTGGAAAACAGAGGAAAAATCGAAGTCATGGCGCTAGCGGTGGCTCCCGACCCCGCGGACACACGGGTGGGCCATTCTGGGGCGCAGTGGCACCAACCCCTGCACCTGCCGCGAGAGTATACCGCCGCCATCGTTGTCCTTGCGTCATTCATGGGGTGTCTGATCGAGGAAAAGCACGTCTTACTCCGCAACTTTGGCCGTCCTCAGCGAGACGGTCTCGGTCGCGCGCCCCTTGGAAATGCGGCGTTCGAGCGCGATCAGGCGCGCCTCCAGACTCTCATCCTTGGTATCGCGAATCTTGTTTTCTTCCTCAATTGAAGTCGTCCGGACAGCCTGATCCGCAAGTTGCTTTCGAAGGGCTGCGTTCTCAGCTTTGAGAGCAGCGATTTCTGCATCTTTTTCTTTCTTAATCTCCTGGGTGGCCGAGACATTGAGCATGGCGATGGCATCATAATCGACGATGCGGAAATCTTTCACTTCACGGCCGTAGACAAAGAGAGCTTCTCCTCCTTCTTCAGGTGTGAACTCGGTGCGGAAGCGCGTCTTTTCAACTTCCAGCACTTCCAATATTTCGTCGTTTTCAGTTGCGATGAGACGCACGCGTTCTCCTTTTTTGAGGTCAGTAGCCAACTCGATCCATCCATCTTCGCGAATCGTTGCTTTCTCATAGATATCCGGAATGACATTGGTCTGGCGAGAGACAGCCTGAGGAAAAACGGTTTCAAGCTCTTGGGCGATGACCTTCTTCTGCGGAGTGTCCCCATGGATGACTTGGTCCTTGTATCGGTAATCAGTGATGTCGATTCCGAGGAGGGTTTGGAGGTCTTTTGATCCATCAGACTTGCCCTCAATATCTTTGATGCGCTTGTCTGAAGAAGCAAGGAGAGAGGACCCTGTCCAGATTGTCGCGTTTGCGTATATTGAGATCGTATGGGTTCCGTGGGTGACGCGATTTCCCACAATTTGCTCATTGACATAGGACCCGGTAATACCGTGCCTTCCAGGGCCGCCCCAGACACTGAGTCTCGCATTGCCTGCATCACCGCTTCCAATAGAGACGTTCCCTCCGCTGTCTTGTAAAATCACCTTCCCTGCTGAACTGCTGGAGCGCCAGTAGATGTCGCCATTTGGACCATTATGAAGGTGGCTCGTAATTCCTGTGCCTCTCCTGAAATTTGCGGTCTCCGTGGAAGAATCCGGGCTGTAGACATAGAGCTTACTGCTGGGAGCCGAGGTACCGATACCGACATTACCGTCGGTCCGGACGTAAAACTGGCTCTCGCCCGCCCGCGTCACATTGAAAATCCCACGGTCGGTGAACGAGCCATGCTGGGAGTTGACGACCATCGATGAGAAACCAGCACCGGGCTCGGAACTCACCGTCAGGCCGTCTTTGGCAAATTCGCCCGCTGTGCCTGTGCCTGTGCTTGTGTAAACATCGACATTTGTATCCACCACGTGCAGTCGGCCTGTAGGCGTCGCCGTTCCGATACCGACATTTCCGCCACTGGGATTCAGGAGGAGCGGGCTTGTGGTATCCGCGGCGGTATACGACTGGAGGGTCGCCTTGTTGTTGGTGGTGTCGTAGCCAATATTGAGTCGCTTGTTGTTGTCCGCATTGCCACGGATCGTGAGCTGGTCGGCCGGGGTTGTGCCATCACCCTGCAGCGTGAGCTTGTTGGAGGTGGAGTTGATGGAGGTCGCGCCGATGCCGACGCGGCCGCTGGCATCCCATCGGAGGGCGGTTTGCTGAGTGCCGGAGACGTTCGAGCCGAGGGCGCCGCCCGCGTTGCCATAGAGGACGGGACCATCCACGGCGGTGAGGCCAAACAAGCGGCCCGTGCCATACCAGCCGAGGCCGTAGTTGCTGGCGGTTCCGTTGGGTGGATTAAACCTGAGATCGGAGGACGAGCTGATGCTCTCCGCGAACTTGGCGCGCATCGCAAAAGCGGTAGAGACAATTTGCTGGCGAGGTGAGATCTCGTTGTCGGTGATCGCAATGGTGGCAGAGGAGGCCACCGTCACTCCGAGATAGCGGCCGCTTCCATTGAACGCGTCACCCAAGTCCGCCAGCTTTTTTGTCGTTTCGCTGTAGTCGTAGCTCTGGGTGGTATTAGCTGTGCCCTGTCCAACGAGCACGCTGAAATCACCTTCGGAGACAGTCACGGTCTGTTCCTCAGAATAAATGAGGTTGGAAGCGTTGACCGAAGATGGATTATCCCAAATACGGAAGATGACGGTGCGGTTGACCGGGGTGCCAGCACCGACGGCATTACCTGCTTCATCGACCACGAAGCCTTGGTAGCTAATGTAGTTCGGCACCGCGGAGGTTTGCGCGTTTGCGAGAATGGGACACAGCGCCAGCAGGGCGGCGCACAAGGATTGAAGAGGGCGGAGTTTCATAATCGTAAAGTGGGTGGCGTTTCGGATACAGGCGGTGAGGGTTTTCTAAAGAGATCAGGGATTGAGGGTGCCGAGTTCCGAGGCGCGGCGGAGCTCGAAGGTGCCAGAGAGGTTGAGTCCGTCACCAGTGCCTACGCCGACACTATCCCGGTGTAGGCCGCTGACGACCTCGCCGTAGGTGCCGCCGATGACACTGCTGCCCCAACCGGTGGCACTGCCGCCACTGGGTGGAGCCTCGGTGAAGGTAAAGGTGACGTTCCGGGTAACGTCGTAACTTTCCTGGCCGGCCAAGAGCGAGTCCTGGCCGCTCTTGTTGTCGTGGTCGGGGTGATACTGGTGGACAAAAGGATTGGTCGGGTCGTCGAAGGGGGTGGCGATGGTGCAGGAAAGGTCGCCGGCGATGGCGAAGCTGCCGGTTGTTCCCAGCGCCAGATCCAGCGGCATGTGGGTGGCGACGATGCGGCTGGCATAGGATTTGGCATCCGCCTTCAAGCCCGCCTCGGAAAGGCACAGGCCGAAGTCGTGAGGCGCCGCGACCATGGGCCCCATGAAGATCTGGGAAAGCACGCGGGCGGTCCCATCATCGGAAACATGGATGAGGTAACGCAGGGGGAAGGCGCTGCCGGTGGACTTCACCGCATCTTCCAGTGGCTTGCTTTCCACTGCTGTAACCAGGGCCTCGCCGATCCAGAGGCCTGCCAGCGTGCTCTTGCGCGCGGTCGCCGGAATCAGGATGTCGAAGGTATTGGCCGAGTCGGTGAAACGCAGGAGCGAGGCGTAGAGAGCGTCCGCCGCACCTACCATGAGACCACGGTCGATGCCGAAGCTGAGCTCGACGCTGGAATTCGGCGCGATGACCTCGTCATATGCGCCGGCGATCGGGGTTTCCACCCACTCCCCTTGGTCGTTGAAGGTGCGGCGTGTGAGCGGCACCCCGTCGGTGACGAGCTCTTGACCCGAGGGCGGACTGTTCGAGGAAACCGGGTTGATCGTGAGTGTCATCACCGCAGCGGTGCGGTTCATGACGCGGGCCGTGATCACCGAGCGACGGCGCCCAAAGGCTAACCCATCACTGTTGGAGAGGCTGATCTGGACGGGGGCATAGAAATTCCCCACTACCTCGGAGGAGAACCAATAGGCCTGATTGCGGTCCAACCGCTCGCTGGAGGTGGAGAACACCTGCAGCGGGTTGTTTGCGCCCAAGTCGCCACCGATATATTTAAAGATCTTGGCGTTCGATGCGATGGCCGCCGGAAAGGTGGCGAAGTAGCTCGCAAAAGCCGGGAAATTCCCCGTGGCCTTGCTGCTGGGAAAGCCAATAAAATTCGCCCCACTACGCACCCAGGAGTTGTTCGGTGGCATCGGTTTGTAGGCGATGGGCACCGAGTAGCTGTCTGCGGTGGTGCCGCTGCATTTCACCAGGTAGGCCGACTGGCCGGTCATGCCGACGAGCGAGTTGCCCACCGTCGTATCGCGCACCCACTTGCTCCACTCCGGCGTGCCGTTGGTGGGTATTAGCGGCGAGGTGATGAACCCGACCTGGTTCGGATTGGGATTCCAGCGCCACACTTCCAGCACCTCGAGGTGGGATTCGAAAAGATCGTCCAGCGTAGCATAACTCGCATCTCCGTGCAGGTAGATCGAGTTCCACCCGCCTTTGAGGGTGTAAGTCGTGCTCTGCCACTGCGCCTGGGCGGTGGGGGCAACGAATATTAGTGAAACGAGAGTGAGGAGAATGGATTTCATCGGACGGAAAGGCGGTAGATTTCTACAGTGCTCGAACGCGGCGCGGTGAAGGCGGAGACGATGCCTACCTCGGTGGCCTGATAGCCATTGGCGCCCTCACCGGGAGCACCCACCGCAAACGGCACACGCGTCCAAGTCTTCAGGTCGAGCGAGCTCTCGATGGTGTAAACCTTGCCGGTGATCCCGTAAAACTCGAAACGCACGCTCTCCGGCTGCTTCTCCCTAACGGTCAGGCCGAAGGTCTCGGTGGCATCCCCGGCGAAGGTCCCCGCGATGTATTCCAACAGATTGCTCTGGCCGTCCTTGTCGAAGTCGCCATTGGAATCGATGAGACTCAGATCCCACTCGCCGTTCTCATCCGGAAAGAGCCCCGCCTGAGAAAGCTGCCATTCCTCCCAGACATCCGGCAGGCCGTCCTTGTCCTTGTCCTGACCGAGGGTGAGATCCAATTTCACCCGCTCGCCACCCTTCCCTGTGGTCAGGGTCCCGGCAACCTCAATGGGGTAGAATAACGCGCCGTTCATCGAGACCACCAGGCTGAAGATCCCGCCGGCGGCCACTGCCTTCTCGGTGTAAAACTTGGTGCCGCTTCGATTCTGGTCGAGCCGCATGTTGAGCTCGTAATTCCGGTCGATCTGGCTGGAGGTTATGGGCGTGCGCCCCACCTCGACCCCGCCCTTGAGCAGGATCACCTGCGCGCCCTCGGCGGTGACCGTCTGCCCCACCTGGTCACGCACCACGCCGTAGAGCGTGTAATACGGTGCTGGCGGAAAGGCCTGAACCACTGAAAAGAACAAGGCTGAGAAAATTACGCAAAACTTTATCATATTTCCAAAAGGAACAGTAAATTACTTCTGTTTCCAGTGATGAAAAGAAAAAACACAAATACGCGTTGCGCCCGCATTGAGCCAGATAGAATAAAGTGGCACCACGGCTCGTCGCCCTCAGCTATTCTTTGCGTTAAAACCTTCGCGTCTTTGCGTCTTTGCGGTTCAATCCTCTTCTCATGAAGTTCTTCTTCGCCCCCATCCTTTTAGGTTCTTTCCTCCTCTCGAATTTAGGGTTTTCCGCCCAGCGGCCAAACATCGTCCTCATCATGGCCGATGACGTCTCCTGGGAATGCTTTTCCTGCTACGGCGCCGAAGACTACAAAACACCCCATCTCGACGCCCTCGCCGCCAAAGGCATCCGCTTCAACCACTGCTACTCTACCCCCATCTGCACCACCTCCCGCGTCAAAATTATGACCGGAAATTACAATTTCCGAAACTACACCCACTTCGGTTACCTCCAACCCGAGGAAAAAACCTTCGCCCAACTCCTCAAGTCAGCTGGCTATAAGACAGCGATCGCCGGCAAGTGGCAACTCAGCGGCCTTTACCACGGCGCCCCAGGCAACCAAGACGCCTCCCGCCCTGTCAAAGCCGGCTTCGATGAATACTGCCTCTGGCAAGTCACCACCCAGAAGAGCAGCAAAAATGGCGGCGAACGATTTTGGTCCCCTCCCCTCGAGCAAAACGGCAAGTTCCTAACCAAGGAAGACAACCACCTTAAGTATGGCCCCGATCTCATGTCCGACTTTCTCTGCAACTTCATCAAGCGCAATAAAGACGACCCCTTCTTCGTCTACTACCCCACCGTCCTCGTCCACGATCCCTTCGTGCCCACCCCCGACACCATCGGAGACCGTCCCCGCACGCACGGCTCCAATAAGCAACCCAAGGACAAAGCCGCCAAGAAAGCCAACTTCGTCGCCATGGTGCAATACCTCGACAAACTCGTCGGCAAGATCGTCAAGCAAGTCGATGACATCGGTCAACTCGACAACACCATCATCATGTTCACTGCCGACAACGGTAGCCACCGCACCCTCACTTCCCGCTGGAACGGCCAGGACATCAAAGGCGGAAAAGGCAGCACCACTGACATGGGCACCCACGTCCCTTTCATCGCCTCCTGGGCGGGCAAAAGCCCCCAAGGACTCGTCTCCGATGACCTCATCGACTTCACCGACTTCTACCCCACCCTCGCCCAAGCTGCCGGCATCAAGTTAGGCAAATACGACCCCATCGATGGCGTCAGCTTTCTCCCTCAACTCCAGGGCAAAAAAGGCGCCCCTCGCGACTGGGTCTTCTGCCACTACCAACCTTACTGGGGAAATTTTAAGGGCACCCAATTTGCCCGCACCCAAACCCACAAACTCTACCCCGACGGCCGCCTCTACGACATTCCCAACGACCTCAAAGAAGAGACCAATCTCGCGCCTACTCAATCCAACAAAACACTCACCAAGGTCCTCAAGTCCGCTCCTCCAGCCACCACCAAAGGGACCAACAAAGCCAAAGAGCGGCCCGTCTACCCCGATTGGAAACTCCTTTCAAAGTAGCGTCAAGAAAGGAGCCGGGACGTCTCGCCCTGATCAAATCAAGCCCTCTCAGTGCCACTGAAGCTCCTCGCGGCCTGGTCGACTGGATCGCTTCCATTGATCCTTTTGAACTCTCTAAGTGCAGATTTTGACGCGCTTTTTCTAGCCTTCGCCTTGTATCCAATTCTCTTCCTCTTCTTTACTCTCAGTTGGAAGATCGGAATAATCTTGTCGGTCCCTATTCTAGGCTACCTCATCTTTATTTCATAAATCCCATGAAATTCCTCTCCATCTCCCTCACCGTGAAGGATGGCTTCGCCGCCACCTTCATCAATCCATAGGGTTACCGCTGGAGCCTCAGCTAAAAAACCGAAGAAATCTCCCACGACGAACTCACCAGGCGCGCGATGGCCCTCTTTTCAAAAGCAAATTCTTAGTCGCACCAAAATCCCAAAATTAAACTTATCTTCCTTGTCCACCGTAGAATGAAGAAGGAAACCAAGTTTGTCTAATGGCTATCTCCACTACGTTAGGTTCGTGCCTTCCGTATTTCTTCCTATAGGCTATCTTCGCAAGCTCTGGTTCGTTGTGATAAACAACTACCCAACCAAGTTTCGTATTTTTAGCGTCTTCCGCGGTTTAAAAATTTCTACCTCTTTCCATGCCTAATCTTAACTCTGTCGCTCGCACGCTCAATCTCGCAAACTACGAGCGCCACATCTTCCTCTGCGCCACCCCTACCGAAGCGAAATGTTGTAATCCTGTCGATGGCATGGCCTCCTGGCAATTTCTCAAAAGCCGCCTCAAGGAACTTGGACTCTGCGCCGCAGAATCGATGATTCATCGTAGCAAAGCCGACTGCCTCCGCATCTGCATCCAGGGCCCTATCGTGGTCGTCTACCCCGAAGCGGTATGGTACCATTCCGCCACCCCGGAAAACCTCGAGCGCATTATTCAAGACCACCTCATCGGAGGAAAAGTCGTCAAAGATCTCCAAATCAAGGCCAAATAAAACCCGGAGCCGCATCGGCTCTAGTTATTATAAACGGGCTCCTAATTTGTAGCGCCGCGCTCCCACTTCACTCCACATCCTCCGCAAAGAGCACATCCTCGAAGATCTCAATCTTCCCCTTTGCTCTATTTCGCATGTAGCGGCGGAAGACCACGAGGTGCGCTTCTTTACGAGATTGGCGAATCGCATCAGTGACGGACTCGGCGACTTCTTCAAAGTCGGGCACTTCACCTTCTTCGACCGCCGTCACTTCGATGAGATGCCACCCGAACTTACTTTGAACCACTTGCGGTTTGTTCAGGGGAAGCGAAAATACCGCAAGCGAGAAATCCTGAGGCAGCTTGTCGGCAGTGACCCAGCCGAGATCGACCAGCTTGGAAGCGCTCTCGACACTTCCTGCAACGGCGGAAAAATCTTCATTTTTATCAACCACCCGGGCACGGGCCGCTTCGACAAGTTCACGGGCTGCATCGACTTCACTCGTGAGAGTGCTTACAAAAATTTGGCGCACCATGCGCTGCACGGGAGACCTCATCTCTTTCCTATTTTTTTCGTACCACTCACGGGCCTCTTCCTCGGTCACTTCATCTGGCAGGAAGCTATTGAGATACTTCTCACGCTGAAGTCGGGCATTGATCCGCATCCGGGCTTCCTCTTCTTCTCGCCATTTTTGATCAGCAAGGAGAGCATCGAAGACTTCAGCGGTGCCGTAACGTTTCTCAAAGAGGGCAAAGACCTCTTGCTGGGTGCCCTCGGGAATGGCAAAATTTTCGGCCGGAGAAATCTTGATCTGTATCTTAATGAGAAGTTCATCGATCAACTCATGCACCATCCCTTCGCGGAGCAAGTGCCGCTCCGCGACAGTCGTATCCGCAAAAGTGCGGCCCCTCTCCCAAAGGTATTGCCGCGCCCGTTCATCGACTTGGGCTCGGTAGATTGGCTGAAAATAGACACGCGCCGCGATCCCCTGCGCCTTGGCCTCCGCGATCATTTCCTCGGAGTCCATCCGGGGCCTGGTAATCGTGCGACTCAGAGGACCCCTAAAAACCCAGAGATCGAGACAAAGGTAGCACGTCACCACGGCATAAGCCGCAAGTTGAATCGCCATTTTCTTTGGACCGCCCACGGCGTTACCATGACCAAAAGCCCTCCCCCACTGCAAGCCCCTACCGCGATTCCCATTATAAACCGGAAGGACATTGTAGTTCTCAAGTAGTTGCCCCCTCTCCAAGGTCGTTCTCGCCATGAATCTTATGAGTGAGGCCCTGACCTACCCTCTCCGCGGGAGCGGAAAATACATGCTCCTCTGGGGCGCCGTCCTTTCTGTCATCGCCTCCATTGCGGGTTTTGCCCCTCTCTTTGGCTTCTTTGCCGCTCTCTTCATCTCGGGTTACTTCTGCGCCACTTATTTCACAATCGTCGAAACAACCGCCGTGGGGCAATCCGAAGCCCCACAATTCCCCGACGTTTCCAACATTCTCGACGATCTTCTCTGGCCCCTCTTCAAAGTCGTGATTGTCTTCATCCTCTGCTACCTCCCGCACCTCGCCTACCTCCTCACTACCGGAAATAATGACGCCCTCGCAACCTTCCTTCTCGTGCTGGGCTTGATCTACTTTCCCATGGCGATCCTCGCCGTCATCGTCCTGGGTTATCTCGGCGCGATGAATCCCATGATCGTCATCCCCAGCATCTTCAGGGCAGGCGGGTCTTACCTACTTGCCGTAATCTTCTTGGGACTAATTTACTTCCTTCAAGCCACAGTTGCGGAAGCTCTTGGAGGTTACTTCATCATCGGAGGCCTCGTGATGGGGCTCTTCGGCATGTATGTCATGATGGCGAGCGCTCGGACGCTCGGGAAAGTCTATCAAGACCGAAACGAGGCGCTGGGCTGGCTCTGACGGCTACATTCAGCGGACAATCACCTTGGTCCCCGGCCGCGTGAGGCTTGAGAACCGTGCCGCGTCCCAATTTGCCAGACGGTAGCAGCCTGCGCTTCGAGCCCGGCCAATCGTGCGGGGGCTCGAGGTCCCGTGAATCCCGATCCCGGCCTTGGTTAAGCCCGACCAAAGCACACCCACCGGATTATTCGGCCCCGGGGGGATCTGGAGATATTCATTACTCCGCTTCCCTTTTTCTAAAAATGACTTGTCATAGCGCCACTCGGGGAGCTCGACACAATTTCGAATCTTCCAGTGCCCCCGGTGGATAAATTTTTCCTGCCCGGGGGTCGTGGGAAACATCGCGATCAGCTGGCCCACTGGTTCTTCCTCTTCGTCATCCGCTACTGCCACCGCCACACCAGGCGCAACTTTCACAGGAGCAGCGGGATCATAAATAAAAAGCTGCTTCATCCCGGTATCGATAATAACCGTTCGTAAACTCAATTTCTCATCCGCTTTGTGCGATCGGCCCGCAGCCAATTCCTCGATTCGAAAGGGTTCGATATTGGGAACCTTCAGCGTTGAACGAGGGCCAAGGTTGTGGGCCTTCTGCGTCCCATTGAGCTGAATAAGGAACGTCCCGGACGTATGGTAGCGCTCCGCCATGAACTCGAGATAGGAGCGATAGGACATCATCTTCTCCTTCGCTTGCTTCTCCCGCTTCGGCGACAACTTGGGATTGACATACTTGCCGGCAAAGCCAGGCACTGACGCCACCGCATAGAGGTTAGGCACTTCCTTTAGAGCGTCTTCAAGAATGGCCGCCCAATCTCCTGGCGACCGTCCCTGGGAACGATTGTAAGCATAAACGGCTCTCTCCGTGAAATTTCCGGGGTTTCCATCGAGGAATCCCGGCCCAAAAAGTTTCTGATCGAGAAAGATCTGCACCCGCAGACCTTCCTCGGGAGATTCAGGCTTTCCGTCTTCCGCCGAAAGAGACGCAGTAAAAAAAAGAGCGGAGAGGAGTAATTTCACGGCAAAATCTTAACATCTCTTAAACAAAAGACCATCGAGAATACGAGGTTTTACAGATCCATCGGATTGAAAAATCCAGCGCAAAAAGGCTTTTTATACACTCAAATCAGCCCGCCATTTTTTCAAATTCCCCCAAACACCGAAAAATAGCGGTCAAATCTGACCCAATCGCCTTGCTAATGAGCAAAATATGCCCAATTTCCCACTCCTTCTCGAATTGTGCGTTTTTAACAAATCAGTTTCGACTTGAAAAAAAATCATTTTGCCTAAAATTCGCGCACAAGTTCAGCGAGCACGACGCTTACATCGTGCATACATAAATATCTCTGGGTTATGATCGAAGTCAATTCACTCACCAAACGATTCGGCCATAAAGTCGCAGTCGACAATCTCTCGTTCTCAGTCAAGAAGGGCGAAGTCCTTGGCTTTCTCGGGCCCAACGGCGCGGGCAAGTCCACCACCATGCGCATGGTGACCGGATTTCTCCCTGTGACCGAGGGCAGCATCGAAATCGGCGGGGTCTCGATGATCGCCAAGCCGATGGCAGCCAAAAAGAAGATCGGCTACCTCCCCGAGTCCGCCCCCCTTTACAATGACATGACGGTCAAAGGCTTCCTCAAATTTTGCGCTTCAATGCGGGGACTCGGCGGCTCCAGCCGAAAGGATGCCGTTGAAAAAGCGATCGAAACCTGCTTCCTCCAAAGCGTCGCCCATCAATCCATCGAAACCCTCTCGAAAGGCTACCGCCACCGCACCTGCCTCGCCCAATCACTCCTACACGACCCCGAAGTCCTCGTGCTCGACGAGCCCACCGATGGTCTCGATCCCAACCAAAAACGCGAAGTGCGCAAGCTCATCCGTAATCTTGGTAAAGAAAAAGCGATCCTCTTTTCCACCCATATTCTGGAGGAAGTCCATGAAGTCTGCACTCGTGCGGTCATCGTCGATCAAGGAACCATTGTAGCCGACGGCACCCCCGAGGAACTCACAAAACAAGGAGGTGGATCGCTCTACGACCTTTTCCATAAGGTCACCACTTCTGAAATCACCGCCGCCTAACCATTTCCCCATCGAAACCAATGAATACGTGGACCATTTTTAAACGGGAGCTCTCGAGTTACTTCTCACAGCCCACCGCCTACGCCATTATCGTGATCTTCAGCCTCCTTTCCATCGGGCTGACCTTCACCTTCGGTCGCTTTTGGGATTACCAGGATGCCAGCCTCAACGGCTCTTTCTTCTGGTGGCACCCTCTCATCCTCATGATCCTCGCGCCTGCCGTCAGTATGCGCCTGTGGTCGGATGAGCATCGCTCCGGCACCATCGAACTTCTCGGCACCCTCCCGGTGACCATGCGCAGTGCCATTCTTGGTAAATTCTTCGCTGCCGCTCTTGTGTGGCTCCTCGCGCTCGTCCTGACCTTCCCGGTCGTCAACACCGTGAACTGGCTGGGAGCACCCGACAATTGGGCCATCTTCTCAGGCTACCTCGGCTCCTTTCTCGTCTGCTGCACCTTCCTCGCGATCACCTCACTCGTCTCTGCCTTCACGAGGGACCAAGTCGTCGCACTCATCGTTTCCGTGTCGCTTTGCTTCCTCCTGACTATCTGTGGCATCGATCCCGTCATCAACGAACTTCGACGTTCCTGGACCAAGGAAAGTGTCGATCTTCTCGCTTCCGTTGGCGTCTACTCTCACTTCCAGGAAGCGACTCGCGGATTGATCCGCTTCACCAGCCTCATCTATTTCCTCGGACTAATCACCGTCTGCCTGATCGGCACCAATCTTGTTCTCAAATCCCAACGTGCTTAATTTCCAACCCTCATTTTTTTAGACGATGAAAGCTCTGAAACCTGTCCTCCTGGGAGTCGCCGCTGTGGCCCTGCTCCTTGTCCTCCTCTCCTTCGCCATCGAAGCGCTTGAATCCGTCCGCTTATGGATCCTCCTTGTGGGCGCCGCTGTTCTTAGCTTCGTCCCAAATAGCAAGGTCGTCCGTGCTGCTTTTGGCACCGCGCTCTTCGCCGTTCTGATCCTGTCCCTCATTCAACTGATCGGCATGACGGGCACGGGACGCAAGAACATCGACCTCACCGAGGACAATCGCTACACCCTGACCGATGGCACCAAGGCTATCCTCAGCGAGCTCACCGAGCCCGTCGTGATTAACTATTACGTCACTCGTGACCTCCGCTCGACGCCTGCTGACATTAAGCGCTACATCCCACGGATCGACAACCTCCTTGAAGAATTTTCCGGTCTCTCAAACGAGGGAAATATTAGCATCAACTTCATCGATCCAAAGCCCAACACGGACGAAGAAGATGCCGCCGCCCTGGACCAAATCCAGCAAGTGCCCGTCTCCCAAAACGAGAACCTCTTCTTCGGAGCCTCCATTTCCAGCTGGGACAAAAAAACGGTCATCCCCTACTTCAATCCCCAGAACGAAACGCAGCTTGAATTTGACCTCATCAGCGCCATCGCGGAAGTCTCGGCCTCGAACAAGCCCACCGTCGGACTCATCTCGGCTCTCGACCTTTCGACGAGTGGCCGCACCCGCCAAGGCTGGATCTTCACCCGGTATCTCAAGCGCGCCTACAACGTCGCCGATCTTGGCATGGGCGTTACCGACACCCTTCCCGATGTCTATGAGGACAACGAATGGGGCGTCGCTCCTGAGCATCTCGATCCGGAAAAAATTCCCGTCGTTCTCGTCATCCACCCTGCCGGAATCACCCCGGAAGCGGAATACCACCTCGATCAATATCTCCTTCGTGGTGGCACCGTCGTCGCCTGCGTTGATTCCTTCTCATTTGCCGCTCAGCAATCAAGTCCCCAACCGCAAATCCCCGGAATGCCTCCCCAACCAGGTGGAGTTCCCACCTCCTCGAACCTCCCCACCCTCTTCAAAAAATGGGGCATCAAGTTCAGCGAAACGGAAGTCCTCGCCGATGGGACCTTTGGCGTTCAGGGCAATCCAGCGATGATCAAGCTCAACCGCGATGCCATGCCGGTTGAAGACGAGATCGCCCTCGCCTCCATCGATGATATTCTCCTCGGTTATTCCGGTGCTTTCACCGAGATCAACGCTCCCGGCCTCGAGCTTTCTCGCCTCATTCGCAGCTCGCGACAGTCCGACCTGGTCTCAGCTGAAAAGGCCGCCAATCCACAGGAAACTGCCAACCTTAAATTCACCCTACGTTCCAAGGACCGTCAATATGACGTCATGATCTCCTTGAGTGGTAAATTTGAGACCGCCTTCCCGGAAGGAAACCCTGCTAACGAACCCGCCCCTGAGAAGGAAGGCGAGGACAGTGAAGAGAAAGCCCCGGAATTACCGGCTGATTCCTCCTTGAAAACAGGCGAAGCAAAAGGGAACATCTACCTCTTTGCCGATTCAGATTTCCTCTACGATGGAGCCGCTTACCGCCTCATCCCCACCGGAGGGGGGGGAGGAATTCCCCAGCAGGTCTCTGACAACGGTCCCCTCGTCTTTAATATCCTCGACCAAGCGACCAACTCGAAGCACCTCGTCGGCGCCCGGGCCCGCACCCCGAATTGGCGCCCCTTCACGGTCTTCCAGGAAATGACCTCCAAGTTCCAGGAAGAAGCCGGCGAGAAGATGGAGAAATTCCAGAAGGAGCAAGAAAAGGCCTCATCTGAAATCCAGAAGCTGCAAGCCCAACGAAAGGACAGTCGCTCCCCCTTCCTCAACGAGGAACAACAAGAGGCTCTCAAAGGACTGCGCGAGCAGCAAGTCAATGCCGCAAAGGGCATCCGTGAACTCGAAAAAGACAACCAGTCCAAGATCGACGCAATCAAAGCCGGTATCTTCTGGAAATCCCTCCTCACCGTTCCCGCCATCGTCCTCGTCTTAGGGCTCGGCATCTTCATCTACCGCAGTGCCAAAACTCAGGCCCGCTAATCCAACTCAAAACGTCACCTTCTAACCACAGAATACCATGTCACGTCTTCAACTCCTCATCCTTTGGGTCCTCGCTCTCGTGGCCGGCCTCATCGTCTTCTCCTTTAAAGGGAAAAATCGCGAGTCGCTCAGCTCCGAGACCAATCTCAAGCAAGGCGATACCGTCGTTAGCACATCCGATCTCCGAAGCTACGGCGGCCTCAATTACGCCAACGACGAAAACGAAACCACCCTCATCAACAAGGCTGAATCCTGGCTCGTCGCGGAAAAAGATGACTACCCCGTCAATCTCGTGACCCTCGGCAGTGCCTTCGATACCGTTCGCGATCTCAAGATCGTCCAAGGACTCCCCGCCGAGCCCAAGCACTGGGATCGTTTCGGACTTAACCCCGATGCCGAAGACGCCGCCGACCGCCCCCGCCAGCTCAACCTCCTTGCAAAAGACGGCACCGTTTCCAAAACGATCTTCATCGGAAAAGAGCGTGAAAGCACCGGCGGCCAAAATACTTCAGGTGGACGCTTTGTGCGCTTCTCAGATGATGACTCTGGCGTCTACATCGTCCAACAAGCCTTTACCGGACTCAATGCCGATCCTGAAAGCTGGATCGACAAGAAATTGCCAAAGATCGAAGGCATCCTGAGCATCGCGACAAAGCCCAAGAACGAGCTCTTCGAACCGTGGACCGTCACTCGAAAAACGGCCATCGCAGAATTCGAACTCGAGGGCCTTAAAGATGGACATGAGACCAATCCCACCGCCGTCGCCCCTCTCAAGAATTTTCTCATCGCCAGCTCCTTCACCTCACTCCTCTCTGCTGAGGAAGTCGAGAAACGGGCCGAGCCCAAGGACGCTCGCGAGATCACCATCAAAACCGCTTCCGGAATTTCCTACCTCTTCACCATTGTCCCCGAGAAGAAAGATGCTCCGGTGGACGATAAGGAAGATGACAAAAAAGAGAAGACCGACGAGCGCAACTACATCATTAGCTTCAAGCTTCTTACCGGCCCCAGCGACCCGGCCAAGCCAGCCGATGATGCCAGCGAAGCCGATAAGGCCGGCTACCAAGCCCTCTTCGCCAACAAGCGCGTTTCCGAAGCGCGCTATCAAGAGCACAAAGTATACGAAGGGCGTCAGTTCCTCGTGAGCAACTTTGTCGTCAACGCTCTCCTCAAGAACCGCTATAAGATGCACAAATCCAAGGCAGCCCCAAAGCCCGCTGCCGTCTCCAATCCTGTGACGATCCCGGGTGCTACCATCCCGGGTGCTACAAGACCAAACAGCACTCCTCCGGGCCCTGGAATTCCCACCGGAAATCCTACTAAGGACAACGCAAACGTTCGTAAACGCATCGAAGCCGTCACACCTCCCATCGCCATTCCTCAAATGCCGAAAAAGGAGGCACCAAAGCCCGCGGACCTCCCCAAAGTTGAGATCGAAAAGGCCCTCAAGGACGCGCTCGAAAAGAAGGAGCCCGTAGAGGAGCCCGTAGAGGAGCCCGTAGGAGAATAATTCCCTCTTCTCAAATCCATCCAGGGTGCTCCGGCTTCCCTGGATTTTTTTATCTACGGGATCGATCATTTCGAAATCCAAAGGCGGACCCGGTAAATAGCAAAAAAACCTTCATCATCGCGTATGCCTCTTTGTAAAGCGGCCTCGCTTCAACACCACAGTTCTTCACAAAGGTTAAGTTCTCCCTAGAACATCCTCGAAGTTTCAACAAAAACGGCTACTTTAACTTCGCTCTACTCGATATAAGGCGTTGAACCGCCTCTTCCCCTTAATTTATGTCCGATCGCTTCAGCTCCCTTTTCGCCCCCCTCCTGGCTTCCATTTTGCTCACCAGCTTCAGCGCTCCTGCCGCCGATCTCAATCTCGTCGGAAGTGAAATGGTTCGCATGCTCCAAAATGGACATTACGGCAGACTCGCCTACGACGAAAAACTCGGCAGTCGCTTCCTCAACGAATACCTCGAAGGAGTCGACCCCCAAAAGGTCTACTTCACCCAAGAGGAAATCGATGACCTCAACGAAAAATACGGCACCAGTTTCCACGATCTCCTCACCGCTGGAGAAGCCCTCCCCATTGCCAACCAAGTATTCGACCTCTACCGCTCCCGCGTTAAGGAACAGGTCGCTAGCTTCCAGCAAATCCTGAAGACAGAAAAGTTCACCTTCGATACCGACCGCTCCGTCACCACCGACCGCGATGACCTTCCTTGGCCCAAAGATCTCGTTGAGATGAAGGCTCTCTGGCGTCTCGATCTCGAAGACGTCCTTCTCAGCGAAATCATCCGTCGCGAACAACTCGACCACCTTGCCAAGGCGCAGGAAAAAGAAAGCCCGTTCGTCAACGATCCCACTCCCTCTAAAAAGATCTCCCTCCGCTACGAGCGCTTTCTCAAGGCCGTCAACGAATCCTCCCCGGAAGACGTCGCCAACTACCTTTTCTCCGCCGTTGCCCGCTCCCACGACCCCCACTGCGAATACCAAAGCCCGCGCGAGCACGAGCAATTCCGCATCGGCGTCAGCAACCAACTCGTCGGCATTGGCGCATCTCTTACTGCTGAAGATGACGGTGCCACCAAAATCCGTGGCATCGTCAATGGCGGCCCCGCAGACAGCCAAGGCGACCTTCTCCTCGGTGACCGTATCATCGCCGTCGACTCGCTCAACGATGGCAACTTCCGCAGCGTCATGTTCCTCCCCATCGGCAAGGTCGTCGAGATGATCCTCGGTGAAGAAGGAACCGAAGTTGGACTCAAAATCAGCGAAGGCAGCGTCCCCGACGCCCCCGGTCACCTCGTCGTCATCACGCGTGGAAAAGTCACCATCAAGGACGAACTCGTCACCGCCAAGCTCCTTCAATATCAAGACGGCAAAAAGCTCGGCATCATCGACATCCCCTCCTTCTACTTCCCCTACGGGCAAGGCAAGAGCAGCGTCTCAGTAGATCTTGAGCGCATCCTAAATCGCCTTAAGAAAGAAAACGTCGACGGCATCGTCCTCGATCTCAGGAACAACGGCGGCGGCTCTCTCGATGAAGTCGCCCGCCTCACCGGCTTCTTCGTCCCCCGTGGCCCCGTCGTTCAGGCCAAGAGCACCAGCGGATACATCGAGTCCCTCAAGTCCTCCGCCCGCCGGCCTATTTACACCGGTCCCCTCATCATGCTCACTAATAAGAGCAGCGCCTCCGCCACCGAAATTCTCGCCGCAGCCCTCCAGGACTACAACCGCGCCGTTATCGTCGGTGAATCCTCCACCTACGGAAAAGGCACCATCCAGCGGAACTTCGATATCTCTGAGCAAATGCCCATCATCTCGGACCGCCAGCACGCCGGCTACATCAAGTTCACCACCGGAAAATACTACCGAGTCACCGGTGGCTCCGTCCAGCAACGCGGCGTCATCCCCGATGTTCTCCTTCCCGGCACCAGTGATGCCAGTGAATACGGCGAAGCCTTCGCTGAGTATGCGCTTCCTTACGACATGATCCGAAAGGCTGCTGGTCTTGAGCCGCTTAACCGCCGTAACCTCTTCCTCCCCCTCCTCATTGAGAAAAGCAAAACCCGCATCAACGCGGACGAGGACTTCAGCTACCTCCAGGAGGACATTGCCCGTCTCAAAAAGAAATATGAGAAAGCCACCGAAAGCCTCAACATCGGGAAACGACGTTCCGAATTGACCGAGGGCGAAGAGCGCCGCAACAGCCGCAATTCCGAACGTCGTGCTCGCTTCGAAAAGATGACAGAAGCCGACCAAAAGAACCTCAAATCCTTCCGCCTGACTCTCGATGACGTCGATGAAGAAAGCCTCCCTCTCGTCGATCTGGAAAACGACGACCAAGCTTACATGCGCAGCGAGAGGAGTAAAATCGCCGATCTCGACGACACCCCGGAATGGCCCAGCGGCATCGACCCCATCGAACGAGAAGGCCTCAGCGTCCTACGCGATCTCGTTATCATCACCAAGGCCAACCGCGTCGCCGGCACCCTTGCGACAGACTAACACCGAGTAGTGCTTCAAAAGAAAGGAATGCCGGAGTGATTTCTTGAAAAGGCAAGGCGGGAAGAAGGCGTGGTGCGGGTGAAATGCCCACAACGGATCAACGCTGCCATCTCGAGAAAGCGCCCGGCCCTTGATTCCAACGCGCATCGCTATTTCCTAACTATTTAAAATCATCATTCGTCTCTTTTGAAATGCGGAGTGGGATATGAGCATCAGGACTAGGGAAGTCCATCTTCGCTCTCTAAAACGCTGCCATCACGATATAGAGCATCCCATGAGAGCTCCAAATCCCAGAAATTCCCCGGTGTCGTCGATTGCGGGTCCAATGGCCGACCCCATCAATGCGAGCGTAATTCCCGCAAGAATCATAAACCCACAGCCAATGAACCCAAGGATTCCCAAAAAGCGGGCCCATTCCTTCGTGCGCCTCAGCTGGTCAATTACCGCGCTGGAAACCGCTCCCCCGGGTTGCGGTGGAGCCAAAACACCGGTAGCGGAAGGAGCTGCATAGGAGAAGAAAAACGAAACCACCACTCGATGTCAAGGAAGCCAATGAATCCTCAAAAGCTTCTACTTCACCACTGCCGCCGTCTGTTCCGGCGTGACCATCCCCGATGGGAGTTCCATGATCTTGATGTTTCGAAAATGAATCTCCGCTCCCTCGGCTTCAAGGCAGAGGTAACCTTTCCGAACGGAGGAATCACGAATGCTGTTCACGAACTTCCCGTTGATCGAAAGCTTCACCGTGCCATCAACGCAAACGACATCATAAGTATTCCACTCACCCTTTCCCTTGCAGCGCATCTCCACCGAAGAACTCCGATTCCCTCTCGGATGATCGGGCGTCGCGGTGAGCCCATTGGCTCCAAAAAGTTCCCCTGAAACATAGCGGATATCGCGCGGAGTCCCGTCCTTCGTTACATTAATCGTGGGCCACTCCAACTCGAGCATTTGCACCTCCATCCCTTTCGGAAGAGGGCGGTTGGCCGGCGTCGTTCCCTCGCTCCAGACGAAGACGCCCGAATTCCCGCCCGCCTCCATGTGCCGCCACTCGATGTGGAGCACGAAATTCTCATACTGCTTTTCCGAGCGCATCACCCCAATCGGCTTACCGGTGCACACGAGAAGGCCTTCCCTGATTTTCCAAGTCTCGGGCGAGGTATTCACATCAACCCAGCCACTAAGGTCTTTGCCATTAAAAAGGGAAGTCCACTGGGGAAGCTGCTGGCCGTGAAGCGGGAGGATAAGGAAGGATAGAAGTACGAGAATTTTCATGGTTTGATGAGTTCGTTTATTTTCACACGTTGGGAAATGATAAAAAGAGCCAAGCGCGTTCTACTATTACGGCTTCTTCTTGAAAGAGCTGACAGAAATTTTCACCGCGATGGGTCGATGATCAGAAGCCACTTCTTCATCAAGGATTCGTTCGACGTAGGTGAAGTGAGGAAGATCCCTAACGATGAAGAAATCGATCTCCACCTTGGGTTTCACCGAGGGCCAGGTATTGGCACGCTTCTTTCGCAAGGTCTGCCATCCCTTCTTTTTTAACAACTCGAGAGACCCACTCCTGGGCTCGGCATTAAAATCCCCAGCGAGGACCACGGGATGATCGATCGTTTCTAACTTTCCCAACAAATCCGTCACCTGCCGGACCCGAATCTCTTCCTTCGTCCAGTCATTGTGAATCCCGATGAGAGAGAGCGGCTTCTCCCAGCCCATCGGCTGCACCACAATTTCCAAGGCACAACGAGGCTCGGCTCCTTTCGGAAGTTCGTGACGGGTCGTCTTTTCGATCGGAAGGCGCGAAAGCACCGCCATGCCATATTCTCCCCCCTGGAAGTCCATGAATTTGCCAAAACGATGCTCCATATTGAGCAGCTTCCCGAGCTCCGCAGCTTGGTCGATCCCACCACTACGAGTGCAAATTCTATCGACCTCCTGAAGGGTGACGAGATCCGGATTCTCTTTCGCAATGACCGCCGCGATGCGTGGCAAATCTAGTTTCCCATCGATCCCTTCCCCATGGTGAATGTTATACGAAACGATTTTTAGAGACGTCTTTTCCTCGGCCAGGAGGAAGCTGGTCGACAGGAATACGAGAATCAAGAGGCGATGAATCATGGCGAAAACTGGCATAAAGTGAGTGATCCAACCAATCGATTTCGTAAAGATTGACGAATCTACTCTTTCGGTTCGCTTCCACTGTGTTGCCAATTCCCTTCCATTCAGTTACAGCGAAAAAAAATCGTATGAAAAACACCGTCCTTGTCGCTATCGTTGGAATCGCCCTTGGCTTTGCCATCGCATGGTTCGTTAAGCCAGACAGCCCGGGCGCAGCAGCGTCTCCTGATACTTCCCCTCCTTCTAAGGTGAATGCGCCGGGACCTTCTACCGCGCCAAAGGAACCCCGGGTCACCACCCGATCAACAATCGTCAAAAAGCGAGATTCTATCGAGGAAAGCGACTCTCCCGCGGTCACCACTCGTGTCATTGATGGCACCAGTTCCGGTTTCGAAAAAATGATGAAGAAGCGGCAGGAAAAGAAGTTCGCCGCGCGCATTGCCCGCCTTGTGAAAGAGCTCAACCTCACTCCTGAGCAAGAAAAGGAACTCCGCGCCCAGTGGAGCAAGAAAACAGAGGGGCTTGCAGAAATGATGCGGTCGGGTAGGGGAATGGAAAACGCAGGAGATATTGCCAAACTGATGAGTGGATCAGGGATCGAGGAAATCCTCGAACCTCTCCTCACCGACGAACAGAAGGACGAGCTCGCCGCTCTCCAAGGACGGGAATTTGACAACCGCGTCGAGTCACGGGCACTCAAGGGCCTCGCAAAATTGGGCTTCCTCGATCTTAAATCCGACCAAAAAGACGCCGTCATGGACATTCTTTACGACCAAGCTGAAGAACAAGAAAAGTCGGGCTCTGCCGGTGGCGCCATGATGAGCATGATCACCGAAGGCTTCGGGATTGAACTCGATATCGAAGGCCTTGGGCTTGGAAGTATTATCGAAGAGCAGATCAAAGGAGGAAATGAAAATGTCGATCAGAACGACATCATGGCAAGGATGAAGGAAAGCTCACAAAAGCAAATCGATGAGAAAGTCGAGGCGCTCGAACCCGTCCTCGATAAAGACCAGCTCACACGCTATCGTGAGAGCCTTGAGTCGAAAAATGGCGGCATCCTCGGAGGATTTCTCGGCGGCTTCCAAACCGAGCAGCAACTTGACATCGAAATCCCCACCACCGGGGCCGTAGAAGAAGAATAATGAAAGCAATTCTCATTTCCCTCCTCGGAGCAGGTTCACTTTTGGGTCAATGGCCTGTCGAGCAAAAGGCCGTCATCGCCGAGATTCTTCCTAAGGTTGAAGAAACCGTATGGCTGCAGATCGGCTGGCGCACCGATCTCTGGGAAGCGCGGCGCGAGGCCGCGAAATCTAAGAAGCCGATCTACCTCTGGGAAATGGACGGGCATCCGCTCGGCTGTGTCTGAAACAACGGAGTCACCGACAGGTTGTTGGTGTTTTCAAAGCCCGAGGTTCAGAAGCTCCTGGGTGAGCAGTTCATTCCGGTCGCCGCAAATGATTGGTACCAACGCCGCCGTCAGGACGCCGAAGGTCACTTCTTCCGCAGCGTCGCTGCCCAAGGACCTCGACGGACCGAAGGCGGCACCCGACAGGGCCACTACGTCTTTACCGCCGGAGGAAAGCTTCTTGGCTACAATAACAACCGTGACCCGAAGAAGCGTCTCGCGATGATGCGGGATGCCCTCAAAAAATGGGAAGCCCTTCCAGACTCCGAAAAGACCGCAACTATTCCTGATCGAGGAAAACAAGATACCAAGTATGCACGTGAGTTCCCCAAGGGAGGAACAGTTGTGAAGGTCCACAGTCGGGCACTCGAAGGAAAAGATGGTCAACTGAAGGCTGCTGTCATCGGCGGAAATACGCCACTCGCTGCCGTTGATTTCCTTTGGCTCAAGAAAGAGGAGGTGGCAGCACTTCACGCCCTCTCTATATCTGGCGGCTATTTTCCTGACCGACTTACGGAACGAATCGCACGATTCCATCTCAACGACAGCATCCGTGGCGAGCCCAGACCCTGGAAGCGATCTGAAGTCAAAAACTGCACCCTCACTTTGACACCTAGTGGAGAAGTCACGGGCACCATTTTGATCAAGTCCCGCGATGAAAAAATGGGTTATGAGGGCGCCCTCTCCGGCACCATTTCTTTCGATAAAAACGGCAATCTTCAGAGCTTTAACTTTCTGGTTCTTGGATTGCACTTTGGTGAGGGGCAATTCACCCGCGGCGCCCGCCCTGGAGATAGTCCCCTCGGCCATGTCTTCTCTCTCACTTCTGCCACCAAACCCGAAGATCAAATCCCACCCCAAGGGATGCACTGGGAGCAAGGTTACTGGGAAGCAGAGAAGCACTGAAAATTCCTTTCATCAGAAAGGCATTGTAAACAACGTCGGTATCTCGACCCCAACCCCAGAGGGGCCCGGGTTTCTAACACAAGCATCAGCAAGTAGACCGGTTACCAATCGTTCCACCTCACTTCACCCAAACCTCCGGGCATCATCAAAGCGCCCCTCCTCGATGGAGCCATCGCCAAGACAGCCCACTTCAATCTCAAGCCACGTCGAAATGCCATCTCGGTTCATCTCGCCCATCCCACCGGGCGGGGAAAGGAGATCACCGCTTTCTACGCTGAAATGACCGGAGTGGAGGGCCCGCTTTAGACCTACTAGATGGCCTACGACTGGTATTAGGGCTACTTCGGTATGCAAGTCAACAGTCCCACCGAACGACGCATCATTTTCAGCGTCTGGGACAATGGTGGCGAAGCCGTCGTCCGAAATGAAGGACTACTGCCCGTAGCGGAAGTGGCCGATCACCTTGTAATCAAAGAGGCGATCCTCCCATACCGGGCTGCCGCTCATGTTATGAACGATCCACTTTTCGCTTTTTTTGGCACCAGGGCCAGGAACAACGATTCCGATGTGAGGATTGCCATCGACCAAGCGCCAGACAACGAGGTCGCCCACCCTATAGTCAAAAGTATCGGTGGTCACCGCGAGCGTCTGCCCCTTGCGTGAGAAGAAGCGCTGAAGGTTCGGAACAAGGCGGTGGTCGATGTTAGAATCGACCTCCTTGCGACGATAAATCTGTGGATAGCGGCGGAAATTTTCGCTCATGTCCATGTTCACGTCCTGCTGGAGATCGATACCCACGCCACGGAACGAACGCACGATAACATCAGCACGGTTTCCCTTGTTATCGGGGATGTCCCCATTGGGAAAATCGATGGTGTAGTAAGCGTCCTCGAAGCTCACTTCGGCCTTGGTCCGACCCAGTGCCTGAGCGGCAAGACGAGAGGCGAAATCTCCATCACTTTCGAGGCTCTCAATAGCCTCGTTGAGGTTGCCCGTAGAGGTCAATTTTTGCTGGGCCTGAAGAAAGGGAAGAAGGGGACGAACGAAAAATCCACCTAAGACGAGAGCGAAGGCGATCAAAAGCCACCCACCCAATGGGTTACGTCTTTTCCTTCTTGTGGGGGCTGCTCCCACATATTCTAGTGTGCTATGTCTCATTAGGCAGGAACTGCAAGTACCCGAATAAAATACAGCAGGCCAGAGATTATCTTTCGTAATCCTTGAAATATCGCCTTTTTACCCAAAAAATAACTCTTTTGAACACTATAAATATTACTCGTCAAGAACAGCGATCCAAATTCCCTTCTCTTTGGAACTATGGTGACTCCATAAAATTAGACTGGTATGGAAAAATCTCCTCTCTGGCCCCTCAGTTTTTATGCACTCTCGATGCCACCCACTTTCACTTTCTCGCCGGCGATCGCAATCCTCACACCATCCATCCTGGGGCTCAGCCGGGAAAATTTCAGCCGGAACTTTGGAAATACGATGTCGCCGAGTTCTTTTTGGCCTCGTCCGACAGCTCGTCCTATCTCGAATTCAATCTCGCTCCCAATGGCGCTTGGTGGTCGGCCTTCTTCGAAGAACCCAGGGTCGCCCTCGACCGCCCTCGCTTGGCTGGCGTCGAAACCTTCGGCGAGCCAACCGACGACGGATGGCAGGTCCGGGCCTCGATTCCCCTCTCCGAGATCGGCTTCACTCCGGAGTCCCTTTTGAACGTCACCTTCATTTTGGGAACCCCCAGGCAACGCTTCTTCACCGCTGCTTCCCTCTCCTCTGCTGAACCCGATTTTCACCGACCTTCAGAATTCCTGCCAATCAGCCTTTCCTCCTGAGTCGATGCCCTCCATAATCTTCCCCGATGTCACACGCTGGAGCCACCATCATCGCCTCACCGGAAGTAACCGATGAAGCCTGCTTCAGCGTCCCTGCCGTGCGGGCCCTTCACTATGCCAACCCTGGCACGCCCATCTACGTCACCGCGCCCGAAGATATCGCTCCGCTCTGGGAAACCGTAAGCGAAGTCACTGGCGTCATCCCGCACAACGGGTCAGCTCGCAAGATCGCCAAGGAATTACGAGATTTTTCCGAATCCCTCGCCTGGGCTCCCGGCCCCGCCGCCATCGCCTTTTCCAAAGCAGGCATTCCAAAGCGCATCGGACCTCCCACCGCGAAGCTCGAGAAATTCCTCACCGACCCCATCGTCATCGAGCAAAAAGTCGGGCCCGTCATTCACCGCGTCCGACACTACCTCGCCTTCGTCGAAAAGATGGGCGCGGCGGCCTTCGAAGGCGTTAATTTCCAATCTCCGCCTCGGCCCCCGGCGCCATCGCAAACCCGTATCGCCATTGCTCCTGGCTCCGACTTTGGACCCGCTTCCGAATGGGACCCCGACCGCTTTTGCGAGCTCACCCAACGCCTCTTGGTCAACGAAATTTACCTCCTCCCCTCGCCCGATCACCCCGGCCCGGCAAAAGCCCTTGGCGAGGCCCTCGGAAACGACGTCACCCTATTCGACGGCAGTCCCAGCGAGACACTCGACCTTCTTGCCACCTGCCATCTCTTCATCGGAAACGATGGTGCCCTTCCCCACCTCGCCGCTCATATGGGCACCCCTAGCCTTGTCCTTTTCGGCCCAAACGAACCCGCGTGGAAGCGCCCTTTGGGCAAGGCCCACGTCATCATTCGAAAAGTCGTCGCCTGCAGCGGATGCTTCCTCGAAAAGTGCCAAACGGACCACCGCTGCATGACCGAAATCTCCGTCGATGAGGTTCTCGAAATAGTCCCCAAGATACTCTCAAGCCCGTCCTTATAGCAGCCTCTTCCTGGTCTTGAAATCCCGGTGGGATGGCATCAAGGAGTCCCTAGTTCCGCAAGCTCCACCCCGCCACAAAGCGTTACGT
>OJCA01000018.1_pt1 | contig 29389 bp, 21 predicted proteins | sample 1591551 | NCBI WGS metagenome assembly OJCA01 (sample SAMN05416738, study PRJEB24817) | seawater metagenome | isolation source: Sea water | place: Canada:Atlantic | collected 2013-07 | reverse complement strand
TCGTGGGCTCGGAGATGTGTATAAGAGACAGGGGATTCGCTGGGCGGGATCGGTCTACCAAGGAGGTGCCCTCGGCGTGCAAACGGGTGACTTTTTATACACCGGCCCTACTGGTGAAGCGCCCTATCAGTCACTTGCGTTGACGCGCCAGCCCGGGAGGGGATTGGCCCACCAATTTGACACCGCTTGGCCGCGTTTTCTTTTAAACGTTCTTTCTTTGCTCTCTGTGCGTCTTCGCTATTGGACGCGTCTTCGTCACGGTGGGCGGGGAAGGCCCGAGCGCATTATCGGTTCTGAAAAAGCCCCGCCCCGCCCCAATCGAAGTCTCACCCTTTGGCATGGAGAGGGGAGGGGGCGTCACCATTTCTACCAAGCGCTTCAAGAAAATGGCTGGGGCCCCTGTGCGGATCATGATTGGGATCTGCAAATGGGGGATGCCCGCCTCTTCGCAGCGACCGAGCAGAGCGGGACTTCGGGCAACCGCACCTTCGTGCGACTCCATGCGCCGACCTCGCTGATTTCTTCGCTTATTGTCATTGCGCGAGACTTGGGCTTTCAAAAGGAGGGTAGAAACCGCTAGGATCGAGCCATGATTTCTGTACGCGACCTGACTGTGAACTACGAGACCCCGGGTGAGACGATTACCGTTCTTGATGGCCTCAACCTCGAGATCGCCGATGGCCAGGCCATTGCGGTGGTGGGCCCCTCCGGAAGTGGAAAGACGACTCTTCTTAATGTCCTCGGTGCCATGCTGCCCGCGACTTCTGGCGAAGTGATCATCGGCGGAAAGGACATTGCCGGCTTGAAGGAGAAAGAGGCCGCCCGTTTTCGCAACCAAGAGCTTGGTTTCATTTTCCAGCAGCACCATTTGCTTCCCCAACTCACCGTCTTGGAAAACGTCCTCGTCCCACGGCTCGCCGGAAGTTGGAAAGAAGAAGAAAAGATCACCCGTGAGCGCGCGAAAGAACTGCTCGAGCGTGTTGGCCTGGGGCATCGCCTCACCCACTTGCCTTCCGCTCTTTCCGGCGGCGAGAAGCAACGCGTCGCCGTTGCCCGCGCCCTCATTAACGAGCCAATCCTCATCCTCGCCGATGAACCCACCGGTGCCCTTGATGGTGAAACAGGCACGAAAGTCGCTGACCTCCTCCTCGAAGTGCAGCAGGAAAAAGGCGTCACTTTGATGGTTGTCACCCACGACCTTGATCTCGCCGCACGTGTGAGTGGAGAAGGGGACATGATTCGCCTCACCTAGCCGCCAACTGCCTTTTCGAAAGGGCTTGGCAGGCCAGAACCCGCTCTTCCCGGAGGATGATCGCGCAGACGACTTCAATATGGTTCGAGGTTGTCCACCTGACTTCGATGTCGGATCAAGACAAGCGAGGAGGTGATCTCAACATTTGGCTGTAAGGAAACGTTTCTTTTCTCGTATTTATCCTCCTGCCCTTCGCTATGAAAACTATCCTCGCTGCTGTCCTCCTTTGCCTCGGAACCGTCCAATCCATGGCCGCTCCTTTTTGGATTTGGTCTTCCAAGTCCCCACGCGCTAACGATCAAGTTACCTTCCGAACTTCATTCGAGATCCCAAAAGACGGCGTCTCCATCGCTAAGCTAACGTTCACTTGCGACAACGGCGCCACCGCCTTCCTCAACGATAAGAAAATTATCGTCAATAAGGACTGGATGAAGCCCTCGGCGATCGATCTCACCGATAATCTCAAGATCGGCAAAAATATCCTCACTTTCAAGGCGACCAACCAAGGAGGCGTCGCGGCTTTCGTTGCCCAATTGAAGATCAAAGACAAAAACGGCAAGACCACTTCCATCGAGTCCGGCGGGACTTGGGAAGCGCTCGCCCAAGGAAGTAATAAATGGACCCCTGCCACCGTCATCGCAAAATATGGTGAGGGTCCGTGGAATAATGCCCTCAGTGCCTCCTCTTCACAGCCCGAAGCAGTTGCGGGGGAGGTGATTACGCTTCCTGGCTTTACCGCCGAAAAACTCTACACCGTGCCGAAGTCCGAGCAGGGCTCTTGGGTCGCCATGACGGTTGATCCTCAAGGCCGCCTCATCACGGGAGATCAATACGGCGGGCTCTATCGCGTCACCCTTACGGATTCTGCACCCAAGGTCGAAAAGCTCCAAGCCAAGGTCAAAGGAGCCCACGGCCTCTGTTACGTCTTCGACTCCCTCTACATCCTTAAGAACGAAGAGAAGGGGCAACACGGGCTCTATCGTCTGCGCGACACCAACAATGACGGCCAGTTCGATGAAGAAAAACTTCTCCGCGAATTCCAAGGCGGTGGCGAGCATGGACTCCATAGCATCATCCCCAGCCCCGACGGAAAATCGCTCCACCTCGTCTTCGGAAACCATACCAATGTGCCTGCAAAATTGGATCGTTCCCGCCCGGCCCTCGCTTGGTCGGAAGATCATCTCCTTCCCCGCATGTGGGACGCCAATGGCCACGCCCGAGGAAAGCTCGCTCCTGGTGGTTTCATTCTCAAGACTGATCCGGATGCCAAGGAGATTGAAATGATCGCCTACGGATTCCGGAATGAATTCGATGCCGCCTTTGATCAAAATGGCGAACTCTTCGCCTTCGATGCCGATATGGAATGGGACGTTGGTTCTCCCTGGTATCGCCCCACCCGCGTTTATCATGCGGTCAGTGGACTCGATGCCGGTTGGCGTTCTGGAACTGGGAAATGGCCCAGCCACTACCCCGACACTCTTCCTCCCACCGCCGATATTGGCCCCGGCAGCCCTACTGGCGTTGTTATCGGAACCGGAGCTAAATTCCCCGGCAAATATCAACACGCTCTCTTCATCAACGATTGGACCTATGGGACGATGTATGCCGTCCATTTTGTCCCCGACGGGGGAGGCTTCAAAAGCACCGTCGAGGAATTTGTGAGTGGACGCCCGCTCCCTCTCACTGACGTAATCATTCACCCGAAAGACGGCCACATGTATTTCATGGTCGGCGGACGTCGCACCCAATCCGCCCTCTACCGTGTCACTTACACCGGTAAGGAATCCACTGCCCTGGCACCCGCTCCAGCGGTCACGCCTGAGGCCAAGCTCCGCAAGAAATTGGAATTATTGCATCAAACGAAGGCCAATGCCACAGACACCATGATGGTCGCAAAATATCTGGGTCACCCGGATCGTCACGTGCGTTATGCCGCTCGCGTCGCGGTGGAACGGAGTAAAACAAGCTCATGGATGAAGCCTTCCCTTTCGGGAAGTGAACCATGGGCCGTCATCGAGGGCGCAGTTGCGATCGCTCGTGTTGGAGAAGCCAAGCATCAAAGCGCGATTCTTAGTGCCCTTGGCAAGCTCGATCTAAAGTCTCTTAGCCAAGACCAACTCCTTGGCTGGCTCCGCGCCCACTCGCTCGCCTTCACCCGTCTGGGCGCACCGAAAGATCCCGCTGCCATGGTGGCGCGTCTTGCGCCACTTTTTCCCTACGGAGAGAACACCGTGGACCACGACCTTGCCGAACTTCTGATCTATCTCGGTGATCCTTCCGTTGTTGCCAAATCGCTTCAACTCATGGCGACCGCGAAAGACGATCACACCGCGATCGCCAACGAGGGCTTGCTTGATCGTAATGCGGGCTACGCCAGCGCTGCTCGCAAGGCTCATAACAGCCGGCCCAACCTTCAGCAATACAGCTACCTCTATCTTCTTCGAAATGCCAAGACCGGCTGGAACTCCGGGCTTCGCAGAACCTACTTCTCATGGTTCCCCCGCGCAGCTTCCTGGGAGGGCGGAAATAGCCTGAAGAAATTTATCGAAAACATCCGCAACGAAGCGCTCGTAAACATCGCGCCCGATTCAGAAAAAGCAGACCTCGATGCCCTTTCGAAAACTCCTCCTGCCGCTCTCGCTAACGCCAAACCACCCAAAGGCCCTGGCCGTTCGTGGACCGTGGTCGGTGCGGTCGCTGAACTCGAAAAGCGCAAAATCGGACGCAACTTCATACGTGGTCAGGAACTTTATCAGGCCACCGCTTGCGCCAGCTGTCACCAAATCGCGGGTGGAGGAGGAGGAATCGGCCCCGATCTCACCGGCTCCGGAAATCGCTACACGCTCAGCGATCTCATGGAGAACATCGTCCACCCTTCTATGGTCATCTCTGACCAGTACGGCAGTGAAACCATCATCAAGAAGGATGGCTCGACCGTTATCGGCCGACTCGGCGGTGAAAGCGAAACTTCCATTTTCATCATGACGAATCCCTTCGCGCCCGAAGCTCTCATCGAGATCCCGCTCAAGGACATCGAGTCGCGTGTAGCCTTGCCCGTTTCAATGATGCCGCCCGGACTAATCAACACCATGAACCCGGACGAACTCGCCGACCTTGTCGCCTACCTCATGTCGGGAGCCAATCCTGATCACAAAGTCTTCAAATAGAGGAACAGCCTGTCGGGGATCTTGTGGAAATTACGGGCCAAGGTCAGGCCACCGTCTCAAAGAGTTCAAAATGATGAGGGAGGCAGGCTTGTTCGAAAGGAAATTGAAGGGGTTCCGTGCCTACTACCGGGTCGAAGGCCTCCTCGTCTTTGACCTCTGTGAACTGGTCTGCGGTAAGTTGAACCGCGACCACAAGAGCCTCGGAAAATCGAGTAGCTTATTTAAATGGCGGAGCCTCGTAGTGGGTGCGTAGCCGGTGGAACTCCTTTGTGAGTTCTTTCTGCACCTTGGCGTATTCGGGCTGGCCGTAGACGCTTTTCATTTCTTGAGGGTCGTTGACGAGGTCGAACATTTGCCATTCGTCGCTTCCGGGGAGGAAGAATAGTTTGTGCGTTTCGGTGCGAACGCCGAAGTGCTGCGGGACGTTGTGTTCCCCTTTTTCATAGTAGGAATAATAGAGTGATTTGCGCCAGTCCTTGGACTCACCCTTGAGAGTGGGAACGATGGATTTTCCCTGGATCTCCGCAGGAATTTTTACTCCGGCAGCTTCGAGGAAAGTGGGGGCATAGTCGATATTTTGAATCATCTCCTGAGGCCGTGAACCGGCTTTGGTGACTCCGGGCCAGCGAATGACGAAGGGCATCTTGAAGGACTCTTCAAACATCCAGCGCTTGTCATACCAGCCGTGCTCGCCGAGGTAGAATCCTTGGTCGGAGGCGTAGATCACGATGGTGTTTTCGGTCAGGCCGTTTTTGTCGAGGTAGTCCAACATCTTGCCCACGCTGTCATCGACCGCTTTCACGGTACCGAGGTAGTTTTTCATATAGCGTTGGTATTTCCACTGCACGATCTCCTTGTGGCTCATGGAGCCGACCTTTTTCAAGAATGCTTGATTTTCGGGTCCAAAGTGGGCGTCCCATTCCTTCTTCTGGCCCGGATTCATGCGACCATATTCGGCCATGCCATAGCGATCAGGACCGGGGAGTTCGATGCCTTTGCGCTCGTTTTTTCGGACTTTCGCGTCGTAGGTCCAGTGGAAGTGGCGGTCGATTTCCATTTCGTTTTCGGAAAGAGATTTGCTGCGATTCGAGTAGTCATCGAAGAGCGAGGGAGGCTCGGGAATGGTGACGCCGTCGAATGACTTAAGGTGGCGTAAGGCGGGCGCAAAGGTCCGGTGGGGTGCCTTATGCTGGCACATGAGGAAGAAGGGTTTTTCCGGATCGCGATCGTCGAGCCACTTGATGGCCTTGTCGGTGGTGATGTCGGTGCAGTAGCCGGGGAACTTCTTTTTGCTGCCGTCCATCTGAAGGAAGACGGGATTGTAGTAGCTGCCCTGTCCGGGGAGAATTTCCCAGTGGTCGAACCCTACCGGATCAGAAATGAGATGCCATTTTCCAAACACCGCGGTGTTGTAGCCTGTTCCCTGCAGTGCTTTGGGGACCGTCCATTGGGATTGGTCGAGACCCTTGCCTGAGTTGCGAAGGAAGCCGTTTTTATGGCTGTGTTTCCCCGTGAGGATGGTGGCCCGGGAAGGACCGCAGATGGAATTGCCACAGAACGAATTCTTAAAAATGGCGCCGCTGGCCGCAAGGCGGTCGATGTTCGGAGTGGGAGCGATCTTGGCCAAGTCCCCGCCATAGGCTGAGATCGACCGGAGCGCATGGTCGTCGGAGAAGAGGAAAACGATGTTTGGCTGTCTGGCGTGGACGAAGGTAGTCGTCAAAAATGACAAAAGGGCAAAGAGTTTCATTGGGATGAAAGTGGCATACCGGATGGGGGAACTTTGGGAAGGATGAAGTCGCTTTCGCCGCCAGTTGTTCTAACAACTACGGGCAAATCCTCTGAATTCTTTTGATTTGTCCAATCGGCAGATTCGTTTCTACATCAACCAATATGGAAATTTGGAAAGCGACTGAGAATTACCTCAAGCGTGCTCTGCTTGGCATGAGAATGGAGTTAATCGCCAATCTCAAGCCACCTGCGGATGCCCAGGGAGGTCACCCAATTTTTTTCGAGATCCTGGATCGTCGCGCCAATGACAAGAAGGTTCGTGATAACTCAACGAGCAAGAAGTTCGATGGCCCGGGAGCGGGCTTCCCGCATGAAAAACTAGAGGCGAGAAATTTTATCCATATCCACTATTGCCAGTGGCTTGGATTCGAATTGCGTCCGCCTGATCGTAGGGAATAAACTTCTGCAAAGTGGGCTGCCTTCCGCAAAGCAGTGAACGAAAAAGTGGTTGTTTATCGGAAAAAGCACGGGCTTAGGTAGCCTTCTTTACAGGAGATGACGGGAGCTCTCGAAGGCGGTCGGTCTAGTACTTAAGCCCAAGATCATTGGTGCGAACCTCGTTCAGTTTGGCTTTCATCTTTTGCTGGAAGCGTGTGACAGTTTTGGCGTGTTTGGGATCGCTGGCGAGGTTGGTGTATTGCTTCGGGTCCTTCTTCATATCGAAGAGTTCCTCTCCCTTATTGCCTGTGTTGCCGTATTGAATGTAGGCCCAGTTGTGCTCGCGGAGGAGGAAGCCTTTTCCGTTCACACTAAAGGCGGCATCGCGGACTTCGTGTTTGGGATTGTCAAAGACTGATGAGATATTTTTCCCCTGAAGGCGGTCGGGAATTTCGAGGCCGCAGAGGTTTGAGAGCGTGGGATAGAGGTCGAGAAGTTCGACGAGCGAGTGGCAGATCGCGGGCTTTTTTCCGGGGATGCGCACGATCAACGGAACGGCGGCCGATTCATCGTGGAGGCTGACCTTGGCCCAGAAATCGTGCTCACCGAGGTGGTAGCCGTGGTCGCTGGTGAAGATGACGATGGTGTTGTCGTCGAGGCCGGCCTTGGTGAGGGCGTCGAGCACCTGTCCGACCATGCGGTCCATGTAGACGACCGAAGCGTAGTAGCCACCCACCGCTTTCTTTTGGCGACGCACATCCATCTTCATGTTCTTACTCGTCTTGTAGTTGATGCCCATCTTGGGAATGTCATCCCAATCGCCCTTCACTTTTTCCGGGAGTTTCATGGTGTCGTAGGGAAGGAAGTCTTTGTAGTCCTTGCGGGGGGCGACGAAGGGGACGTGAGGGCGGACAAATCCCACTCCAAGAAAGAAGGGCTTTTCGCTGTTCTCGTGTTTCTCAATAAGCTCGACCGCTTTCGCAGCGGTCTTACCGTCTGAGTGGACAAGGTCATCGCCGTCGGCTTCGACGACCACAAAGGTGTTGCCTCCGACCGGGCCGGGCTTCCTTCCGTCGTGATTACTTTCCAATGTTTCACCGTCACCGGGAGCCCGCCACTCGGGGCCCTGGGAGTTGAAGCGCTCGGTCCACGAGATGGGATCGTCGGCACCGTCGGTTCCTTTCTCGATGCCAATGGGAACGCCCATGTGGAAGATTTTGGAAACGCGGGCGGTGTAGTATCCTGAGTTTTTGAAATGCTGGGCCCAGGTGGCGCGGTCGCCAATGGCGGGCCGGGGAGATCCGTAGCCGAGCATTTTGATGGCGTGAGGATAGTAGCCGCTCATGAAGGAGGCTCGCGAGGGGCCGCAGTAAGTTCCCTGGCAATAGGCTTTCGTGAAACGGGTTCCTTGGGTCGCGAGGCGGTCGATGTTCGGTGTCTTGCAGACTTCGTTGCCATAGCATGAAAGCGCGGTGGCGGTGAGGTCATCGGAAATGATAAAAAGGACGTTTATCTTTTCTTTTGCCGTGCCGAGGTAGGTGAGCAGCAAGGCGATGACTGGAATGAGAGAAGTCGAAGGTTTCATAAAAGTGATCAATAGCAGTGGAGGGTCGTTACTGGATGGTTTCGATGATTACGCCGCCGGTCGCCATGGCGTGGGCCTTGGAGGGGGAGGAATCGGGATGCCAGGGGCCGATGCTTTCGTTGAGCGGGAGATCAATGAGGGCGTCTTTCACTTCCTTCAAGGGTGTGACTTCGGGGCCTGAATAGAGGGCCCTCGGAGAAAGGCGGACCCAATCGATTTGTCCGGTGAAGTGGTCGACGGCCTGACCTTTGCCGTTCACGTCGGCACCTACGATGAGGGGAAGGCGGTTGTCCTTGAGTTTTCCTTGTCGGGCCTCGGTGGCGAGAAGTTTACCATCAAGATAGAGGCGGGCCTCCTTGCCATCGTAGACTCCTGCAAGGGTGTGCCATGTGTCGGTTTTCAGAAGTGGGGATGAAGCGGCGACGGCGAGGTATTTTCCATCAAGATTGATGATGAATTCCGGGCGTCCTTCACTGATGAAGATGCCGTAGCCAGAGCCTTCGGTTTTGGTCACGAGGCCGGTGCGACCAGCGAAGGTGTCGGCTTTGAAACGGCACTCGAGGGTGACATTCTTAGTGACCTTAAATCGCTTTGACGGGATGGAAAGAGCCTGGTTCTTGCCGTTGAAGCGCGCAGCTCCATTGGGAAGGGATTTGTTTCGGTCGAGTTGGAAGTCGAGCGGGACGGGGACGGAGCGGCGGGGGATTTCGTATGCGAAGCCCTTGGCGAGATACTCGGTGTCGAGATGAAACGCGGGAGTGGCGAAGGATCCCGTGGTAAGGGAGGCGTTCCACGAAAGAGTGAAGGTGAAGTCCTTTGATTCTCCGGCCTTAATGGTGGCGTGGTGGTGATCTGGTTGGCAGTCAAAGGCCGATCCTTTGGTGCCATGGGAGAGGACCGCGGCGATGGAGCGGTCGCTGGGATTGGTAAGGGTCATCGTGATTTCATGCTGTCCGCCCTGATCGTTCTTGAGAGGGAGAGGCGGAGTGATCTTCACGGGCGATGATTTGACTTTGTTGACTTGCGCGATGAGATCACCGGTGATTTCCCGAACGTCGAGGACCTCACCCACGGGCACCGCGGCGAGGGCAATGCGACCATTTCTGACGGTGACGATATCGTAGTGGTGGAGGTAGCCGGCTTGCGGAATGGCTCCGGACTGATTACCACCGGTGGTAGCGAGAGTGACATATTCGATCCCATCGCGCGGGCCATCGTAGCGCATGGTGTGGATGTGTCCGGCGAAGACGGCGGAGACGTTGCCCGCATCCTTGAGGCGTTTATGGACGCGCTCCCAGTCGTCGCCATAGCCGCGTCCGAGCCAGCGGGGATGGTGGATAAAGAGGAAGACGTGCTCGGCATCCTTCGCTTTTTTGAGCATGCCATCGAGCCAGGTGAATTGCTCGGGGCTCATTTTTTGAGCCGCTGGTTTACCGAAGGTTCGTTCTCCGGTCTTGGGGTCACCCTCGTCGGAATAGAGGACGATGAACCAGGAGTTTTTATGCTCGAAGGCATACCAAAGCGGTCCGAAGTGCATCTCATAGGACGTTTCCATCTCTCCTTCGGGCTTCTTCGATTTGTCCGGACCCCGCCAGTAGATGTCGTGGTTTCCGGCTACCGGGAACCAAGGGCAGGCGAGTTCGTTCATGATGGACTTGTATTCCTTCATCTGCGTCATCCAGACGTCCTCGTTGCTGTAACCATTGATGAGGTCGCCGACGGTCATGACGAAGTCGGGTTCCAAAAGATTGGTGTCGCGCACGGCATCGGCGAGGATAGCGACTCCGTCGTCGGGGCCTCCGGTGCGATCGCCGTAGACGATAAAGCTAAAGGCGTCCTTCTCGTTGGGAAGAGGGAGCTTCACCTTGCTCTTGCGCGAGGTGTCAAATCGGTCCGGGGTGGCTTCAACGGTTTCGTGCTTCTCACCGTGACGATGAAGGTGATGGTTGTGACCAATGTTTGGATTGACAGGTGGAGGATCGGCAAGGGCGGGAGAGGCGCAGAGACCGAAAAGAAGAAGCCATGAACGTTTCATCAGCCTTGATACGGGACAATGAGTGGAGAACTTCCTTTTCTTTCTTCCGGGACTTGAATCAATCGCTTCTCAACAATTGACTCCGCAAGTAGAACAGCCTTTCCTTAGATCGATGATGAAGATTTTCTCCCTGTTCCTCTCCGCGCTCAGTAGCGTGACTCTTTGCGCCCAGTCGTTGACATTGGAAATCAAAGAAGAAGCGGTTACAGGGAGCAAGACATTGGAAATTACGGGCACTCCGGCCGCAGGGACGAATTACCACCTTCAATTGAGCCACGACACCCAAACCTGGTTTCCCATTGCCGGGACCCAAACTTTGCCGTGGCAGTTTGTGGACAGCAATTCCCTCGATCGAACCCGGGGTTTTTATCGCGCCACTCAAAACCCTCTCGTTCCGATCACATCGCACTCATCCTGGAAGAACACCGTCACCCTTCCCGAGGACCCCTTCCGCTCCGCTCCCGTTCTCACCGCCTTCGGCCAGACCGAGATTCGCTGGATCAAATTCTCCATCCTCCTGGACAATGCTCCCACCGCCTACTTCCAGGACGGCAGCAAATATCAATTCCACTTCAACTTTGCCAATGACCGTCTCGATCCTTTCTCTGGAATCTCCTTCGATGATTTCAACGCCGCTTCTCTCTACCCTCCGGAGCAAGAGGTCGTTTTAGGAGCCCTTCTTTTCGCCCCCGCCCACAAGGAGTTCGCCTTCGAATTCGTCGGCCAAGATTCCTACCCACCTGAGATGCTGCGCTATCTCTACCAACTCGCCAATGCCGCTGTCTCACGACCCGATGATTGGTCTGGTTTCTATTTTCCCACCTTTGAGCAAGCCGAAAGCGCCCGTGAAGATGCCGAATACTTCCAACGCAATAACATTGCTCTCGGTTCCATCGCCCGCTGGCAAAACTCCGATGCCTGCTATTCATCTGGCTGGGCCCTCGGGCGGTTGGTCTTCGTTCCCGGCGCCGAGATCAAGGAAGCCTTCCGCACCGGCGCCCTCCTCTCCACCGACATTCTCATCACCGATGGAGTCCCTGCCGAAGTCCCATTCGTCGCCGGCATTATCTCCACCGCCCCGGGGACTCCCAATTCACATGTTGCGATTCTCGCCCGCTCCTATGGCGTTCCCTTTGTTTACCTTTCGGATCAAGCAGATGTCGCTGCCGCCCTCGCTCTCGACGGGCAAGAGGTCGTTCTCCGCGGAGCCTCACAGTATCCCGGCGAATGTAAGGTCGATGTGTTCGAGGCGAAAGATGTCAGCCCCGACTATCGCTCTGCCATTCTTGACTTTAAAAGCACTCCACCTTTTGAGCTCACTCCGCGCGAAAACCTCGGCGCCTTCACCATGGATGTCGCTTCCGCTTCACTTTCCGATACCCGTTATATAGGCGGTAAGGCCGCCAACTTCAGCCTCCTTCGCCAAGCCATCCCAGATATCTCTCCCGCAGCCACCGCCTTCACCTTCGATCTTTGGGACAGCTACCTCGCTCAAACCATCGATGGAACCTCCCTCGAAAACCTGATCGCGAACCGCCTGTCCTCCCATATTTGGCCCCCCAACATTTCCGCGCTCGACGCCGATCTCAAAGCCATCCGCGACCTTATCAAAGACAATACCGATTTTTCCGCAGGGCAAAAAAACTCCATCATCGCTTCCCTTCAATCAGCCGGATTCGACCCCTTCAAAAAACTCCGCTTCCGCAGCTCCACCAATGTCGAAGACTCGGACCAATTCATCGGTGCGGGTCTTTACGACAGCTACAGCGGCTGCCTCCAGGATGATCTCGATGGCGACGACGAAGGGCCCTCCCACTGCGATTCCAGCAAGGTAAACGAACGCGGTGTCTTCCGCGCTTTGCGAAAAGTCTACGCCAGCTTCTACAATCTCAATGCTTATCTCGAGCGATTCCGGCGCGGGATCGACGAAGAGCAAGTAGGCATGGCCGTCCTCGTTCACCACTCCTTTCCCGATGAAATCGAAGCCGCCAACGGAGTTATTACCGGAAGATTTCAACCCTCGGGAAACAGCGTTTTCCTTTTCAGCGAAATCGTCACCCAACTTGGCGCTAACTCAGTTACCAACCCCGATGGCAACAGCATCCCCGAGCTGGTGGAATCAAATTGCTACAAGACAAAATCGGTCACCAACTGCAGTAACTTCTTCCAGGAACGCTCCAGCCTTCTTCCGCTTGGTCAATTTTCCATCATGGACTGGCAGGACGACTACAGCGCTCTCAATTCAAAAGCTCTCGACGTCGCCCGGTCCTACCAAACGGCCACCGGCATTGATCGCTTCACCCTCGAGTTTGAATTTAAGAAACTCACCGACCGATCCTTCGTCATCAAACAAGTACGAAGAGTCCCTGAGATCGAATCCTCCGGCTCCAAAGATCCCGCTCTCGTCAACCGCCCCGTCACCTTTGAAGTCTTTCAAGGAGAACGAGCCGATCTCTTCTCCAACCATAACCTCAAGCTCCGTCTCGACAGCGAAACCGCAAGCCGGATGCTTGATAGCACTGGAAGCACCACCAGCTTCCTCACCAAGTCGGACTGGCTCCATCACAGCGATGGTGCCATTCAAAAGAGAACCGGGGCGGTTCCTTTCTGGGATAATGCCAATTTCGCTGTAGTAGATTTCTTTGGTAAAGACTACGCCGTCGATTCCTGGATCGAGCCCAATTTCAAAAGCGGCAGCACCGATCTCGAGTTCCGCTTCCAAATGCCCTCTGTAAACGAACTTGCGACACAACCCATTCGCATCTTGGGTGACTTCCGCGCAGAGCTTCACGCCACATTTGCGGAACCTCAATTGACTTGGCAATTTCCGGCCGGATTCACGACCACTACCTCACAAGTGGTTATCCTTGTTCCCAGCGTCACCGACCAACCACTCCCTCCCGGATCTACCAAGAAAACACGAACTCATGAAGCTCGATCCGGTAGCCAAGTAGAAATCAACTTCTTCTGGCCACCCGGCCCGACCGGCCCTTCTGCCGGCTACACTGCACCACTCCAAAAATGGGACGTCACCACCATCACCGGCCTCACCACTTCCCCTATTGAACTCCGCGGTTACTTTTCCCAAACCTACCGCCCCGGCCACCATAACTTTACCGAGGAATTTCTCCTCGAACCCCGCCTCGAAGAAGGCATTAGTTCCGTCATTCTCTCCGAACTCGAAGCCCTCGATATCAAACAAATCTACCTCCAGTTTGGGAACATCAACCCTATTTTCCAAGCCATCGGTTTCGATGATCGTGTCCGGGATTTGAATTGATTTATTTGAATGAACTAAGATCGTAATGGTTTTCAAAAATGGAAATAGATGAGAACCATCTTGATGCTTACTCGACGAAAATAATCAAGGCTGTGTGGGAATTATCCTATTACTTTCCAGTCTCTTTTTGAGGTGGTTTTATCGAAAATTAGAATCACTTCTTAAGCTTCTGCCAGGGCGGGGTCGGTTCCGATGGTTCCAATAAGAGAGTTTCGGTATTCGGTTGTTTCCAGTTCGCTTTGTCTCGCCATAGCGCTCTTTAGATTCTCGAGGATTCCCAGCCGGGATATTTCACTTTCGTGGGATTCCTTGTTCAGGAAGTCTTCCAGAGCGGTGATTTTCCGTGCGATGAGATTTTGTTCGACTATGACCTTGGTGTCGAGGCGGGCTTGATACCAATTGGAGGCGAGGACGGTTTCGCGATCGAATAAACCTCGTACTTCGAGAGCGGTGATTTTTTTTCCTTCGAAGTGACCCTCAACCATGATGTTGAGGAGGGCTTTGAGTGGAGGACAGGCGACATCGATGGAGCCGTCTTTGAAGTAATTTTCCGCGATGCGTTTTTGAGTTTCGACGATGTTGTCGATGCCATCGATATAGTCCTCTTCTGACTGCTCCTCGGGTCGGAGCATGTCACCGGTGAAGATCGTTCCGGGCGCGGAGAACATGCGACCGAAGAAGGTGTTTACGAAGCTCTCATTGATGCGGTATCCGAGGCGGCTGGCGTGAATGGTGCGGCCGTCTTTTTCGAAGTCATCGATCTTATCGAGGAAGTCATTCTCGATGAGAAACTCGGGCTCACGTTCGTTGATAAACATGCGCGACCAGACTTCCGGGACGACAAGTGAGATGTCGTGTTCGAAGCGATACTTTCGACCGATGTGCCCGGCGGCGGAGGAGAAGCCGTGGTCGGTCGTCAGGATGTAGCTCACTAGGGCGGCATTAAGATCGTAGATGGGGAGCAGGGCGTTGAAGGGGCCTTTGGTGAGGGCACCTTCTGATCCGGCACCGGTGGTCGAGGGGCTCTTGCCGGTGAGGGAGGCAATGAAATCCATGAAGAGCTCGGGGAGTTCCTGATAGTGGATCGGAGCATAAACGGCGAGCGAGCGAATGCCGGGCTCGGCGGGGTTGTTGCGTCGGCCGAGGAGGACGGAATTTACCGGCATGGGAACGGGAGCCTCGTGGGAGAGGCGGCGGAAAAAGCGCGAGCCCATTTCCGCGATGTAGAGACTGCGGGGGTCTTCGAGGTCGGGACGGTTTTGGAGGTAGCGGGGATTCTTGGTCGGTTTACCATCGACGATGCGGGGGAGGTGAGTCGAGATGACGAAGTCCGGTGAATCGGCGTCGAGGTAAGCATTGAACATTTCCTGCATTGGCGCGGTGAAATGCTCGAAGCGGATGGCATCTTTTTTCATCTCCTCGGCCTCTGCGCGTGGGATGGGTTCGTAGTTGGAGAAGAAGACGCCTTTGTGGCTAAAGTCCAACTCTGCCTGCTTGTCGTAGCCGCGGACGATGGCGTCATCGGGTCTTTGGAAGAGGCGGTATTCGCAGTTCTTGGCGAACTTGATCGAGGGCTTTACGATGTCGGGGTGAAGGCCCTCGACTTGATCCGCTGGGATGATGGTGGAGGCGGTGATATCGTCTTCGGTTTGGATTTTCTTGGCGGGAGAGAAATCCTTTCGCAATCCAAAAGTCCGCCAGGTTCCATCTTCGGAAAATCCTACGCGCAGGTATTGTGTGACGAGTCGCTGGCGTTGGTAGATGAGTTCGTTTCCAGGGCGGCCATTGATGAGATCGACACTGAAACGTGAAGCCCAACCGCCGGCTTCTTCCCAGTCGGGCTTGTAGAGGCGCTTGATGACGTAAACGAGGTCGCGCACAGAACGTGAGATCGTTTCAAGCCATTCGTTGTAGGTCTTGGTGTATCCGGAGTTTGGCGTGAAAAGTCGAATGACCGATCCCAGCGAACGAGTGGCGCAGAGGAGCGGACGGCTCTCTTTGCCAGGCTCGTTTGGGTTCTCGTAGCGGTCGCCGTAGTCGCGATGAACGAGCTCCTGGGCTGCATAGAAGTCCTCCTTAAAGTTGTCGACGATCACTGGTCCCGAGATCATGGCATCGGAGAGGGATTTGGAGATTTCTGACTTTCCGCCGCCCGAAACGGTGCAGGGTTTATGGCAAAAAGTACCTTCGGCATTGGTCCCGATGAGGCGCCAACGTTGGCCTGCGGAGGGCTTCACCATTTCGACTTTGTAGCCGGATGGGAGGATATAGGTGATGCCAGGTTGGAGGGAAATCTTTTGGTCGTTCCAGGTGATCGATTGGTTGTCGAGTTGGATGCGGACATTTGCGGGGAGGTAGAAAATGTCGGAGTAAATTTTGTCGATGCCATAGCCTTCGGGCTGGAGGTCCATGAGTTCTCCGTAGCGTTTCACGACGTTTATGAAACGATGGTGGACGTCGCGCTTGAACTCGCTCAGAGCGAAGTCCTCACCGAGGTCGGCACCGGGGAAAGCGATGGCTCCGCCGGCGTGTTCTTCTTCGGCGTTTCCGAGGAGATTGGTGGCGTAGCTGAGCTGGGTTTTGACCTCTTTTTTGCAGTAGCCGTAATAGTTGTCGGCGATGAGGGTGACGATGGTGCCGCTGGCGTCGCGCGAGGTGATTTTGAAGGCGGAGCCATCGTTGTAGAGTTCGTCTTCGGATTCCCAGCACATGCCATCGTGCTTTTGACGGTCGCTGGCTGCGGAGAGGTGGGGGAGGCCGAGGTCCTTCTTTTTGAGCTTCGTGAGTTGGGGGGCGAGGATGACGCACCCGGTGTGTCCGGACCAATGTGCGGTATCGAGGCGGGAGTCATTCTCGGGAAGGTAAGGGTCGCCGCCATTGCCAAAAATACTCTCTACGAAGTCAAGATTGGAGACGAGATTTCCGGGGGCGAAGAAGCGAACTTCCATGCGCTTTTCCTTCGAGACTCCGGGCACGGCGGGGCAGACGATGGGACGAAGAAGGAGGGAAACGAAGACCTTAGCTGGTGTTTCGCTATTGCCGGTAAAGGGAAGGACCATGATGTCCTCGGGAGGGTTGAGGGCGGCCTTAAGAAGTCCCGCAAAGGTTTGCAGGGGGACTTTTTTCTTATCGGCGGGAACCGGAAGGCCGCCTTCGGCGACGTGAAAGACACCCTTGGTGGTGCGGCGATCGGAAGCGGGATTATGACAGACGCCTTGATTGACGCGATAGGAACTCAAGATGGATGATTTAAAAACATCCTGGTCGGGAGGGAGCGAGAGCATGCGGCCAATGCCATGACGCTCCAGAACGAGGGCTCCGGCCGGGACTAGTGCGGGAGATTCGGTATCGCCAAGGGTTTTGGCGAGGTAGTCGTGAATCGCTTGGTCTACCGGGCAAAGGTAGTCGGAAAGGAGGCGGGTTTTTTCCTGGAAGGAGGCGATGAGAGAGCGTCCAAGATCGAGGAAGGGATAGTCCTCTTCCGAGCCCACGATATCGTGGCCTCTCGCTGCGAGCTTCAGGTTGACGAACTCCCTGAGGCGTTCTTCTTCGTCGGCTGAGGCAATGGCGGGGCCGTTTTTGGCAAATCCGATGGTGTCCTTGAGGCGGTGTGGCATGAGTGTGGTATAAGGAGAGCAGTTCAAGTGCCATGATACCTCCTCAGGTGCCGATAGGAAACCTTGTAGTTTTCCTCCATCCTAAGGATAGCGGGCAGAGAGAAAATCTTCTCGATCCCTGTTTCGTTGAGGAATTTATAAGGAGCAGGAACTTGGCTAACGGCGATATTCACACAAGGATATGTGCCCCATGGGGTATCTATTTGGCCTTTAGCCAAACCCAGATTGAATGAGCCTCTGATCTGAGCAATCCAAAGAGAACACCGAAAATGCGCTCAACGCAGCGCCATTCGGCCGGTGGCCCGGTTTTTTTGGCTGCTCTAGAGCTCGTAGCACATGAGGTGGTCTTGTTCGCGGAGGTAGAGTTTGCCGTCGAGGACGACGGGGTGGGACCAGGATTCCGCTTCTTGATGGACGGGCATGAAGGAACCTTTGAGTTCGTAGCCATCGGGGGTGGCTTTGACGAGGGCGACGTGGCCGCTTTGGTAGCGGTAGATGAGGTGGCCATCGACGTAGGTGACGCAGGCGGAGCCGTTGCCGACTCCTTTTTCAGGCCCCCATTTTACTTCGCCGGTTTTGACTTCGAGACAGATGGGGTCGCCGCCGTTGTGCTTGTGGCCGCAATATATGTGGTCTTCGATGAGGATCATGCCGCCGTGGTGGTTTTGTAAGGTTTTCGGTTTGAGGAAATAGACTTCCTTGGCGGTTGCGCCACTTCCTTCGGCGGTGATTTTGAGGAGGGCGGATCCGGTGCCGTATCCGGTGGAGCCGAAGATGTAGTCGCCCATGGCGATGGGCGTGGAGATGTTCGCGGTGGTGTTGGCGACTTTATCGTAGTTCCAGAGGAAGCGGCCATCTTTGGCGCGGACGCTGATGAGTCCACGGCCTGCCATTTGCACGTATTGTTTTACGCCGCCTGCATTGGAGATGACGAGGGAACCGTAGCCGGCGCCGTCTTTTCCTTTTTTACCGACATCGCCGAGTTTCGTTTTCCACTTGGTGGCTCCGGTGCGCTTGTCGAGCGAGACGATGAAGGCTTCATTTCCGCCCGGGGTGCAGACGACGCGGTCGCCATCGATGAGGGGAGACTCAGAGAAGCCCCAGCCGGACATCATTTTGCCGTCCCACTCTTTTTTGAAATCTTTTGTCCAAAGGACTTTTCCTTTGGTGGAGAGGCAGGCGATGAGGCCGTTGGAAGTGGTGAGGTAGAGCTTGTCGCCATCGATGGTGGGGACGGAGCGAGCGCCGCCGTAACCGTGCTTGGGGATTTTGTCGGTGACGGCGGTTTGCCAGAGGAGCTTGCCGGTTTTGGTGGAAAAGGCGCTGATGCCTTGGCCACTTTCGAAGTTTCCGCTGGTGTAGAGGGTGTCGTCGGCAATGGAGACCGAGGAGAAGCCGCGGCCGCATCCTTCACTGCGCCAGAGGAGCTTTGGTGGGTTCTTCTTCCAGTCGGTGTTTATGCCGGTTTCAGTGGAGCGGCCATCGCGATTCGGGCCACGCCATTGCGGCCAATCTTCCGCGGGGGCGAGGGAGGACGCGAGAGTGAGGATGAGGGCTGGAAGGGTAATACGGTTCATAAGAATTGGAGGAAGCTAGCAGATTTTAAGGCACATTGAAGAAAAGGTTTTCGGCTTTCTAATCTGGGTGATCAAGCTAGAGCCGCGCCATGCGATATGCTATCGTTTGAGGCATGACGAGACGGCTGATGACTGCGATGTTTTTTGGATGATGGCTTTTCCTGCCCTGGCCATACCCAACGTGGGTTGTGGAAAAAGGTGGTGCTATTTTTGATGGTGATCCCGCTGATGATGTTGGGATTGGCTGTGCGGTATTTGGCGATTTTTGGACTGACGTCAACGGGGAATGACAAGTGGGCGAGAATGTTTTATTTTGATTGGTATCCAGGTTCCCATTCAAGGGGTTGTTCTCAGTGGGACGGATGATGCGTGTTGAGGAAGGGAGTTGCTGCTGTTCCTCATCTTGGACGGGGGGAGATAGGGAAGAAGGCGCCCAAGTTTCAGCGTAATCCCTTTTCTCTCGGGGTGGCTTCTGGTGATCCGGATCATGAAAGTGTCGTCCTCTGGACGCGACTGGCTCCTGAGCCCCTAATACCCAATGGGGGAATGCCGCACCATGCGATCGAACTCGACTGGGAGGTGGCGGAAGATGAGGGGTTTACGAAGGGAGTTCGGCATGGAACGACGATCGCGACGCCTCAGCTGGGCCATTCGGTGCATGTGACTCCTGAGGGGCTCGAAGCGGATCGGTGGTTCTACTATCGCTTTCATTGTGGTGGGCATGCGAGCGCGGTGGGTCGCACGCGGACGCTTCCGCTGCCCGCTGCCAATCCTGATAAATTGGTGATGGCGGTGACCTCCTGCCAGAATTACGAGCAGGGGTATTTCACGGCTTACGAGCAAATGATCGGGGATGCGCCGGATCTCGTATTCCACTTGGGCGACTACATTTATGAGTATGCCGAAGGCATGAACGGAAAGATCCGCCGGGTGCAAGGGCCTGAGACGAAATCGCTGGAGGACTACCGTCAGCGCTACGCGATTTACCGACTGGATCCGCTTCTGCAAAAGATGCACGCGATCTGTCCTTGGTTCGTGACATGGGATGACCATGAGGTGGATAACAACTATGCGAATGAGACCTCGGAACGGGATGGTATCACAGCGGCGCAACTCTTAATGCGTCGGGCGAATGCCTATCAGGCTTATTATGAAATAATGCCGTTGCGGGAGACTTCGTTTCCTCATGGACCGCACATGAATCTTTATCGCAAGGCTTCCTTCGGGAGGTTGGCTGAGTTTCATATTCTCGATACACGGCAATATCGCACCGATCAGCCGAATAAGGATGGCCGTGATCCGCTCAATGACGACGCTTTGAATGCGCGCAATACTCTCTTGGGTGATTCGCAGCGGAACTGGCTCCACAACGGACTTTTGAAGTCGAAGGGAACCTGGAATGTCCTGGCCCAGCAAGTGATGATGGGCATGCACGGTCACAAGAAGAAGGATTCCGAGGCGGTATACTCGATGGACGCCTGGGCTGGCTACGCGGCTGAACGCGAGACCCTTCTAAAATTCCTTGCGGATCGCCGGGTGACCAATCCTATCGTTCTTACCGGCGATGTGTATCGGCACTGGCTGAATGAATTGCGGGTGGATGACCGTAAGCCCGACCAGAAAATTGTCGCGACTTAGTTCATCGCGAGCTCTCTCACGAGCGGTGGCGATGGGTCTGCGAAGTTGAAGGGGATTGATGATCTCATGTCCTTCAACCCGGGAATCAAATACAACAACACTCAGCGAGGGTATCTCCGTTGCACCCTAACGCCTGAGCGTTATCAGACGGATTTCATGGTCATCGATAAGGTGACGGAGCTAGGAGGAAAGATGACCAAGCACGCGACCTTCTCGGTGCTGGCGGGAAATCCGGCGGTGGTGGGAGAATAAGAAACTACTCGTACCTCCACTTCATGATCCAGGGATCGCCAGTTTCCTTTTGAGCGGATTTCAGTTTTTCCTGATAGCGTTTTAGGAGTTCGGCATGCTCGGGCATTTCCGCGAGGTTGCGGGTTTCGTTGGGGTCGGAGGAAATATCGAAGAGCTCGAAGGCGGGGCGGTGGATGTAAGAATCGATGGTGCGCTTGCCGTAGGGTGCGTCTTTTCCTTTGGTCCACTGAGCCTGCCAGGTGGCGGCGACCCAGAGGTCGGAGGCGAAGGGGTAGGGTTGGTGGTGGGCGATGTTCCAGATGATCTTGTAGTTACGGTCGCGGTAGGAGCGCATGGGGTAATACATTTGGATCTCGTGAAAGGTGTGGGAGGCGACGGCGCTGTTCCATCCTTTGGGATTGGTCTCGCTGAGGATGGGCAGCCAGGAGCGGCCGTGGTAGCGCTTGGGCAGCTTTCCGGAGTTTTCTCCGGCGCCTACTTTTTCATAAGAAATGGGTTTGATAGGTGCGTTTCGTTTGGCGTTGTAGCCTCCGGCGATGTGAAGGATGGTGGGGGTGAGGTCGGCGTGGGAGATGAGGGCTTGGTTGACGAGGCCGCGTTTTTTGAGGCGGGGGTCGTAGACGACGAAGGGGACGCGGAGGCCGGCTTCGTAGACGGTGGTTTTAGCGCCGGGGAAGGCCATGCCGTGATCGGCAGTGAAAATGAGGACGGTGTTTTCCCATTGGCCGGTTTCCTTGAGGAGTGCGACGAGATGGCCTAGGCCATCGTCGATTCGGGAGCAGGATTGATAGTAGTTAGCGATCTCGGCGCGGGACTCGGGGGTGTCGGGGAGAAAGGGTGGGACGATGACCTTGGCGGGGTCGTAGAAGATTTCTTTGACGCCGGGGTGGGATTTTTTATCGGGAAGGTTTCCGAAGAGGTCGGGCTTGTGGGGTCCGTCGAATGTTTTGTCGACGCCTCCGCCGCGGTGGGGATCGGAAGGGCAGAAGTAGAGGAAGAAGGGTTTGTCGGATTTTTCCTCGAAGAGGTCGCGGCAATTGTCGGCCATCTGGCGGGTGTTGCGTGCGCTTCCCTTGAGATATTGGTCGAAGTGAAAAACGGATTTGGGGGCGACGTGGAGTTTGGCAATTTGGGCGGTGCGGTATCCGGATTGGGCCATTTGTGGCGGGAGAGCGAAGGCGCGCATCGAGGGGAAGGACTCGAACTTGTGGAAGGCGTGGGTATGGCCGTATTGCCCGTTGAAGTGATTGTGGAGGCCGGTGAGAATGACGGAGCGCGAGGCCGAGCAGGAAGCAGTGGTGGCGAAGGCTTGGGTGAAGCGGACGCCCTCGGCTGCTAAGGCATCGAGGTGGGGCGTCTTGATGACGGTATTTCCGTAGCACCCTGCGACGGGGGATTGGTCATCGGTGACGAAAAGGATGACATTGGGCGGGGGTAAACTCTGAACTGCGAACAGTAAAGATGAACTCTGAACGAAAATGAGTGTGAGAATGAGGAGACGGATCATGGTCTCACTAAGCTAATTGGAAGAAAAATCTATAGGAAGAAATGAATTCCGAAGATTATCCTCGTTTCATCGGCTTGCGGATTTTCGCTGATGGATCCCGGAACGACACAACTTACTTTTCGGGATCACCGCTCGGACGACCGAATCATATACAAAGCCAAACGAGTCCCCCGAGAGAGCGTGCCAGTTTCCCGGAATATGGAGACGCAAGGGAACCAAATTAGCTGAGAGGATGGGGACTATCGATACAAGCTCGATATTTCTGGGATTTCGAAAGAAGAGGAGATCGAAGAAGAAGCCTCCAAGCCTGCAAAGCACGGCGACAAGTGAGGCTCTTTCGTCGCGGTCGAGAGACCACGACGTCTCGGTGCGTATGGTTCGAAGCAGGTTCCGTTTTCGATCATTTCTGCTTCCGCTGATTGCCCTCCTTCTTTTGGGTCAGGATCTTCCCACTCTTCCTGAGGGAACGAAAAAGCCGGCGATTTTTTTTAAAAAACTTCACTTGCGGATCAATAAAAGCACTTTAACTTACGATCGTTATGAGAACAACAGTCCTAATTGGAATGATGTGCGCCTTCGGCTCTCTTGGCTCGGTTGCCTTCGCAGCTGATGTTAAAGAAGCCGCAGCGGCAGAAAAGATGATGGCTCACTCGATTTCCTTTAGCGGAGGTGGGTGAGGTGCTGCTGGTAAGGCCCGTGTGGCCTTGTCGAAAATAGAAGGTGTCGAAAAAGTCCTCGTTTCGGGAACTAACGCCATCGTAATTCTGAGCTCTGATCAGGATGACCTAAAGAAAGCATCGATCCGTAAGGCTTTTGGTTCTGCCGGTCTTAAGCTTGAAAAGGTTACCAAAGGTGAATTCGATAAGCCACAGGTTGGCTATCGTTTCGTTGGAAAAGGAGGAGGATGAGCAACCACCAATGAGAGAGCGCGTGTCGCTCTTACCAAAATTGATGGTGTCAGCTTTGCTTTCGTAGGCGCACGTAGCATCGAGGTTCTTCTCGGTTCTGCAAGCGATTACGATCAGGCAGCCGTTGAGAAAGTTCTCAAGCGTGCGAAGTTTAACGTTTCGGACAGTTCAAAAATGAGCTCTCTGCCACTTTAAGGCCGTAGGTTACTGAATTTAAACCGAAGAGGCCCGTCGCCGTGATGCGACGGGCCTTTTCATTTTTCCTGATCTTCGAAATGAAGCGGAAGCCCCTAGGCCCATTGCGCGCCAGGATACTCGTGGCTTGAGTTCATGGCGCAATTCATTTTCCTGAGTCAGTACGACATTTACTAATTGGAGTGACTTTGCTGCCCGTCGTAGTCTTTGGGGTTCCGAGAAGCACGGAGATCATTTCCATTCATGATCTGTCGGCAAGTGCTCCGCCAACTGAAATTCTCTTCTTCAGCTTCCAAGAGAATACCCACCAAAGTTCCGCGGGCCTTCACTCCGTTCTCGTTGCTCCTATGAATGCGGGAGGTATCTTGATGACCTTTTCTGCAAATCTTGGGGCTCTAAGTGATTCTGTTTTGAGCGCTTATGATGGTACGAGAACGCTCGCACGTTTGGCGACTCTACCGCCGCGCGCCAGGTTCCCGCATTGGAAAGATACGTGGAATCTTGAGGTGGTTTGGTGGAGCTTCATGTGTCGAGTGCTTCGTATAGAAACAACATGCAGTGCGCGGCCTTGATGGGGGGCGTTTTAATTTTAATGGTGCCGACAATATGCCTCCGATCGATATTCTCTCCAAACACCCCTTGCTCAAAGGAGCGCGCACAATCGATGCTTTTGATGAGACATATGTGCTAAAGGATCTTAATCCCGATATCGGGCTGATTCAGGAAGTCGACAACAATGGAACGATACGGCCTTGGTCTTGGATGAGAACGCAAGGGGTAGGGCGTGTTTTTTCCACGGCGAGTGGTCACATCCCAGGAAATCAGTCGACGAATCCCTACGATATTACGACCAAGCCTGCGTATTATGATCTTGTTTTGCGAGGAGTGCAGTGGACGGTGCAGCGTTATTCTTCAGAGGTGGGAATGGTGTCCCTGACGAAACAAGGGAAGCTGGTTGGACGCGGAATTTATCTTGCGGACGACAAGGCCTTACTTTGGCAGGATAATCTCACGGCTCCGGAAATTTTCTCAATGGCTGGAGATGTGGTGTCTCTTAACGGCGTAGATTATGAGTTCACGGTGGAAGCAGCAACGTGCGTCATTCCCTGTCCGGGCTTGGATGAGGCGATTGTCTTTCATCCGAGCGTGCTTGATGGACTGGATGTCGCGCGCGAAGGAATCCGGAAAAGGGGATCGCTTCTGGAGTCGAAGCGATTGTGGTGGAGGGACGTATGCTTTCTGTGAGTGAGCGAGGGATCGTCACTCAGGTGGGCGCCGCCGTGGGGCAGGATCTCGTTGCCAATGGCGATGGCGAAGTGCTCTTTCGAGTGCGAACGAGCATAGGGCATATCGTGAAGTCTGGTGTGGGCGTGATCGCGATGGAAGGCCAAAGCGATCCAGTGCTTCCAGTGGGAGTGACCTTTGGAAATTTCGATACCGGCGCGCTGACGATGAATCGAGCGGGACGGTTTGCTTTTTATGCAGAGCTTGCGGGGAGTGCGACTGTCAGCTACAATGAAGCGTTCTGGACAGCTGGACTTTGGTCTCCGCAAGTGCATCGGCTTGGTCCGACCAAAGCCTAGCAATCAAATGCCGTTGCATAGAAAGTTGTTTGCTGTAGTGCTGGCAGACAACAGAACAAAAATAGCCCTTGCTCCGCTCCAACGGGCCTCAATTAATTAGTTATGTCCAAGTGTCTCCAAGTTCTAGTATTATTACTTACAGTAATCTCCGTAGTTATCGCTGCTGAGGATGATGCTGTAACGCTGGGGATCGGAGATAATATCCTCATTCCCGTGCTCCGTAATGACGGTGATATCTTGGCGAATACCTTGCTCATTTCCACCAATACCATTCACGGAAGTATTACCATCCATAATGGTGCGATTCACTATGAACATACAGGGACCACCACTGGTCTCGATCAGTTCTCCTACCAAGTAGAAAACTCATCCAATGTGCTGGAAACAGCGACCGTCAACCTCACGATCAGTGATGCTTCACGATTGCCAGCAACCACCCTCGCCTTCCCTCCAACTCCACCAGCCAACTCATACTCGGCTGAAATCGCCTTTCCAAATATTAGAATTCAGTCTCCCACCTCGATTACCTTTCCTCCCGGCGAATCAAAACGGTTGTTCGTTACCCAGCTCATTGGACGCATCCTTCTCATTCCAGACGCCGGTAATCCCTTTTCACCATTGATCAATTCACTCGAGCTCAAACTACTAGTGAATAGCCGCCCGGAAGAAACGTTCCAAGATATTGGAGGGCGCGGACTACTTTCCTTAGCTTTCCACCCCAATTTTTCCACCAACCGCCAGCTATTTATCTCCTATACGGTAAAGATCAATGATCTCACTTATGAGAGGCTCTCTCGTTTTTTAATGTCTGAGACATCTCCGAATTTTGTCGATCCCACTTCTGAGACTGTTTTTATCGAGCTCGAACAGACGGCATTGCCCAATAGCCATACTGGTGGTGATCTTCATTTCGGATCGGACGGTTATCTTTACATGAGTTGGGGAGACGAAGGCGGAGACAACGATGCCCATAATAACGGCCAGAAGATCAACCAAGATTTTTGGTCTTCAATCATGCGAATCGATGTCGAAAAACGACTTAAAAACGTCGAACCCAATCCTCATCCTGCCATCAAATTAGATGAATTGAACAAAGCTTACTATTCTGTCCCCTCGGATAATCCATTTTTCACCCCGCCAAATACTCCTGTCGACGTGCGCACGGAATTCTTTGCCATCGGCTTCAGAAACCCATGGAGATTCACTTTTGATCAACAGACGGGCCGCCTCATCGTCGGAGATGTTGGCCAAAATGCGCGAGAAGAAATCTCTATTGTCAACAAAGGAGAAAACCATGGTTGGCCGTATTTCGAAGGCGACATTAGCGGCCCGAAATCTGTTCCTCCCAGCAATACCAGCGTCTTCACTTCTCCAACATTCGCCTACCCTCACAGCCCTAGAAAATCTGTCACAGGCGGGTTCGTTTATCGAGGTGATCATATTTCTAACCTATACGGTAAGTATCTTTTTTGCGATTATGTCACTGGTGACATCTGGGCAATCGACCTCGATATCGGGGCCTCCAGCCTGGAGCGTCTGACTGGCGAAGCCGGCATAGTTTCCATGGGAATCAATCCATCCAACAAGGACATCTTGCTAGTTGACTATCATGACCGGCTTATCCGCAAGTTAGTAGTGACTACACCCACTAACACATTGCCGCTGGCCCTTTCTCAAACAGGGATCTTTGCAGACTTATCCACCCTCGAACCCAATCCAGGAATTATTCCCTATGACGTCAACCTCCCCTTTTGGTCGGATCATGCTGACAAACAACGGTGGTTCTCTATTCCCAATGGAGTGGATACTGTTGGTTTCAATAAAGATGCTCCATGGACTTTTCCATCCGGTATGGTCTGGATCAAACACTTTGATCTTGAAACGACAAGGGGCGACCCCTCCACTTCCAAACGTATCGAAACACGCGCATTTGTAAAAACCGACGACTCCGCATACGGAGTCTCATACCGATGGAATGAAGAAGGAACCGAAGCCTTTCTGGTGAGCGATGAAGGTGTCGAATTTGATCTCGATATTACAGAAGATGGATTTCAGAGCACTCAACATTGGCAAATTCCGTCACGCGCCCAATGCATGAGTTGCCACAACACCCAGGCAGGTTCCTCTCTATCTTTCAACACCCGGCAACTCAATCGCCATGGTCAACTTGAAGGAAGCACAGGAAATTATATCGATCTACTCAAGACCAAAGGTTATCTTACGGACTTACTGGCAAATCCTTCTACTATGCCACGTCATACTCATGCCAACGAGACCGACTATACGCTTGGAGTGCGTGCCCGCTCCTACCTTGATGTTAACTGCAGCTTCTGTCACCAATCCAACGGCAATACCCCCGTCGATTTTGACACCCGGGCGCATCTTCAGCTCTTTGCTACTGGTATGGTAAACGGAGCACCCACTCGTGAATCGCACCATGCCGACGACCGATTACTTGTTCCTGGGCAAGCCATCAGATCCACTATTTTTAACCGTGCCTCAGAGGGCAACGGCTACTCCCGCATGCCTCCATTTGGCTCGTCTGTTGTCGACCAAGCAGGTGTTCAGCTCATCAGAGACTGGATCGAAGAAGAGCTCCCCAATCACCAAACCTACAACGAATGGCGTATCACCCATTTTGGGAACAGCACCTCTCCTGAGGGGGAACCTGAATTCGACTTTGATGCGGATGGCGGTAATAATTACTATGAATTTCTGACAAAAACAGATCCGTCCTTGAATTTTGATCGTTACGATTTCAATTTTTCTCTCCTAGGAAATTTAGCCACAATAAAACGACCTAATTTTCCTCAGAGAAGGATATTTGTGGAAACTTCAACAGACTTATTTTCTTGGGAACCTTGGAATATTCCAAATAATACTGGTATGCCGTTTACCTCCTCAGAACCTACTGATTGGGAGGATACTCTACTAGATAAGGCGCGTTTTTTTCGTCTCAATATCTCAGAAGATTAATCCTTCCACTCTTTGGAGACTGGAGTTCAGTGATGGACCTAAGAGATGGCGGGACAGAAGCCACTCGAAGTGGGTATTTGTGACATCGTAGAGGACGATGCTGCGCTGAAGAGCGAAGAGGGTAACGCCACTATGTTTTCAATCGGCCTGCGGTTTCCGGTCTTCCGGCGGTGACCGTGGAGGAATCAAGCGATCTCAAAAACTGGACCTTGGTCGCCGCAAGTGCATCGGCTTGGTCCGACCAAAGCGGGGTTCCAAGTGGCTACGAACGGGTGTCCATTCCCGTTGATTTATCCGCAGCCAAGCGCTTTCTGAAGATCGTCGTTGTGGCTGCTCCCTAAGTGCCGATGAGCAGCTTGAAAAAGTGGTTACGGAAAAAATGCGAGATTGATGTCACAATTAGGTATCTCGAGGTCAATACCCTCTGTGAACTCTCTCGCAATGTCATCAGAATCAGAAACTTCCCCCCGTCAGACCTTCTCGGCGCTTGCCTCTGAGCACCATCGGATGGCGCTTCTATATGCTCGCACCCTAGCCGGGAAAGAGCACACGGCCCGCGACCTCACGCAGGACGCCTTTCTTTCCGCCTGGCAAAACTGGTCCCGCTTCGATGTCACCCGCGATTTTTCCTCGTGGCTGCGCGGTATCATTCGGAACAAATGGCGTGAGCACTGTCGCAAGAACTCGCGTGAGAGTTCGTGGGATGACGAAGCGCTTTCACGCCTCGAAGACACCCTGAAGGAGATGCCGCAGTCCGGCTTCTTCGATCAGCTCAAGGACTGCCTCGACAAACTTCCGGACACCCTTTTGCGGCCCGTTTTAGCCCACTACTACCAAGACCTTTCCACCGCAGAAACTGCGGACCAACTCAATACCTCGGAAGCGGCCACTCGGAAGCGCCTGCAACGCGCCCGTGCCGCTCTTAAGATCTGCCTCACTTCACAACCTTCCCATTCCTAAACCATGAATGACGACAATTTTATCGACCAAGCTCTCAAGGAGCACGCCCGTCTCGAAGCAAAAGACGACCAAGCTTTTCTCGATCAACTCGAAGAAGCGCTTGATGAAAATCAGCAACAGAAAATGATGAAACGTAAAACGAAACTTCGGAAAAGAAAATCTCCTGTCCTGGCGATTGCTGCTTTAGCGTTAGTCAGTGGGGCGGCACTCGCCATCGTCTTGATTAATAATCGGTTCCGGAACGATGTGGATGGGAATTTTACAATGGTGGAAAGCGTGGCTTGGTCTGCTGAAGAAGCTCCCGCGATTCAATCGGAGCCCGCTGGTCCGCAATCGAGTATTGCGAAGTCTATTCCTAAGGATCCAAACCTAGAAGGGGACCGAATGTCGCTCAGGGACGCCAGCGCGGAGGTTAAGAAAGCAAAGAAAGGGGAGGTGTTGCCTATACCCGCTGGATCCCAGACTAGATCGAAGCCAATGGCACCGAGGCCGCTGGGCCCAACTACCAGGCCGGCCAAGAGTGGTGGCAAAAGTGATAAATACTCTAGAGGCAATCGGATGCTCGCAGAGGGATTTGGAGGAGATTCTGCTCCGGTCCCAGGAAAACCACGCAGCCGCCTCCCTGAGGCGGAGAGCGGAGAGCGATACGGGCAGCTGATAGACTGTCTCTTATACACATCTCCGAGCC
>OJCA01000014.1_pt1 | contig 33246 bp, 18 predicted proteins | sample 1591551 | NCBI WGS metagenome assembly OJCA01 (sample SAMN05416738, study PRJEB24817) | seawater metagenome | isolation source: Sea water | place: Canada:Atlantic | collected 2013-07 | reverse complement strand
GGGGCGAAGAATAAGATCGGGGTGGGGGGGAGTTTGAAGGAGGAAGAGTTGCTTTGGCTGGAGAGGGAAGTGAAGGGTGTTTTAGGGAGTGAGATCGAAGTGCACGGTGGTGTGCTGGAGGCGATGACGGAGAGTGGTCTGGATGACATTTATGAGACGGTGCTGGATCCGAATTATCGCTCGAAGAATCTTCGTTTTACGAAGACGAATAGTGGGTGGGAGGGGCGGATGAGTTCAACAATTCTTGGGGGGATTGGGCTGATGTTTTTTGGAAGTATTTTTCTGGTGGCCGGGCTGATGATGGGTGATGTCACGCGTGACTCCCTGCTCGATCTGGTTCCGTGGATTCGTGAGGCGGTTGCGGATGCTTCATCATCGGGAGACAGTCCGCCGGTTTGGTTTGCGATGATTTTTGGTGGGGCTGGATTGCTGGTGGTGTTGATCGGGCTGTTTTCGTTGGGTTATCGGGTAACCCTTTCGAAGCGTCACTCGCGGCTTCATCTGGAGCGGCGATGGACGATCTTTGTGGTGAACTCGCTGCACGATGGGAGCGAGTTCATGGAGTTAGAAGTGAAGCAGAATGGGCACGTGAATGATGAGCCGCGATACCGCCTCAGCGGATTGCTGAAAGGAGGGAAGAAGGTGTCGCTCGCTCGCTATGGGTCGGCGGAGGATGTGGGGCAGCTTTATGCCCGGGTGGCGGAGATGATGCCGCGGGAGCCGCGGTGATCTTTGTTTGTCCTCTGGCAGCGAACGGGACGTTTATTCTTCTTATTCCTAGTTTGCGACGATGTTGACGAGCTTGCCGGGGATGACGATGACTTTGCGGACAGTTTTCTCGTCGGTGTGGGCGATTACGTTTTCATCGGTGACGGCAGCTTTTTCGAGGTCCTCTTTTGAGATGTCCGCGGGGACGGTGAGGCGGGCGCGGAGCTTACCGTTGACCTGGACGATGATCTGGATTTCGGATTCTACGAGGAGTGATTCGTCGAGGACGGGCCAGGTTTGTTCGCTCAGGAGTTCAGTTTCTCCGAGGGCGGAGTTGATCTCTTCGGCGAGGTGCGGGGCGAAGGGGCTGAGGAGTTTTAGGAAGGTGAGGAAGAGATCCTTGGGCACTTCCTTTGCGGCGGTGTAGGCGTTGGTGCACTCCATCATGGCGCTAATGCCGGTGTTGAAGCGGAGGGTGTTGATCGCTTCTTCGACGCGCTTGATGGTTGCGTGAGTGATCTTGGCGAGATCGTCGTTTTTACCTTCGGCGATTTTTCCGCTGAGTTGCCATTTGCCTTCGGCGTCTTCGGAGCAGGCGACGCGCCAGACTTTAGCGAGGAAGCGGTGGACGCCTTCGACGCCTTTCATGGCCCAGGGTTTGTCTTGGTCGAGGGGACCCATGAACATTTCGTAGAGGCGGAGGGAGTCGGCGCCGTAGAGTTCTACGACGTCGTCGGGGTTGACGACGTTGCCGAGGGACTTGGACATTTTTTGTCCGTCCTCGCCCATGATGAGGCCGGGGGCGAAGTATTTTTTGAAGGGCTCAGAGGATTTGACGTGGCCGAGGTCATTGAGGACTTTGTGCCAGAAGCGGGAGTAGAGAAGGTGGAGGACCGCGTGTTCTTTTCCGCCGACGTAGAAATCGACAAAGCCGTCGTCATTTCCCCAATAGCTTTCGGCTTCGGGGCTGATGAAATTTTTGGTGTTATCCGGATCGCAGTAGCGGAGGTAATACCAGCAGGAGCCCGCCCATTGGGGCATGGTGTTGGTTTCGCGTTGGAGGGTGTCGCTGTAGTTGATCCAGTCGGTGCAGTTGATGAGGGGGCCACGGGGGTCGCCGGTGGGCTTGAAGTCCTCCATCTCCGGTTGGAGTAGAGGGAGTTCGGATTCGGGAACGCCGGAGTGTTGGCCGGTTTCCTTATCCCAAAGAAGGGGGAAGGGTTCGCCCCAGTAGCGCTGGCGGGAGAAGAGCCAGTCGCGAAGTTTGAATTGGATTTTCTTTTCGCCCTTTTTGTTTTCGACGAGCCAGTGGATGATCTTCTTTTTGGCGTCTTTGGTTTTGAGGCCGTCGAGGAAGCCGGAGTTGATGGCGGTGCCAACTCCGACTGTAGCCGCGGCCTCTGGGTTTGTCTTGGCTTCGTGACCGGAGGTCGCGGCCATGGTGACGACTTGCTTGATTTCGATGTCGAACTTCTTTGCAAATTCGAAGTCGCGCTCATCGTGAGCAGGGACGGCCATGATGGCTCCGCTGCCGTAGCCCATCATGACGTAGTCGGCGATCCAGACGGGGATTTTTTTGCCGTTGACGGGGTTGATGGCGAAGGCTCCGGTTCCGACGCCGGTTTTGTTTTTGTCGAGGCCACGGTCCATGTCGGACTTGCTGGCGCAGGCTTTGACGTAGGTTTCGACGGCCTCTTTGTTTTCAGCGGTCGTGATTTCCGCGACGAGAGGGTGCTCGGGGGCGAGGACCATGTAGGTGGCGCCGAAGAGGGTGTCGGGTCGGGTGGTGAAGACGGTGATGTCATTGCCTTCGACATCGAAGGTGACTTCGGCTCCTTCGCTGCGGCCGATCCAGTTGCGCTGGAGGGACTTGATGGACTCGGGCCAGTCGAGGGGCTCGAGTTCATCGATGAGGCGCTGGGCATATTTGGTGATGCGGAGCATCCACTGGCGGAGCGGACGGCGCTCTACGGTTTCGCCTTTCTTTTTCCAGTCTTCCACTTCCTCATTGGAGAGGACGGTGCCGAGGGAGGGAGACCAGTTGACGGGGGCTTCGTGGATGAAGGCGAGGCGGACTTCGTCGATCTCTTTTTGCGACCAGCCTTTCGTTTCGAGCTCGGAGACAGGTTTCGCTTTTTGGTCTTCGTCGCAGAAGTAGGAGTTGTAGAGCTGGAGGAAAATCCACTGGGTCCAGCGGACATATTTCGGATCGGTGGTGTTGATCTCGCGGTCCCAATCGTAGCCGAAACCGAGCTCCTGGAGCTGGCGTCGGAAGTTGTCCGTGTTGGCTTCGGTGGTGACGCGTGGGTGCTGATTGGTCTTGATGGCGTATTGCTCGGCGGGGAGTCCGAAGGCGTCCCAACCCATGGGGTGGAGGACGTTGAAGCCATTCATGCGCTTGTAGCGGCCCATGATATCGGTAGCGGTGTAGCCCTCGGGGTGTCCGACGTGGAGGCCGGCGCCGGAGGGGTAAGGGAACATGTCGAGGATGTAGTATTTCGGCTTGGAGGGGTCGAAGCCTTCGTCACCTGGACCGGGGGTGCGGTAGGTTTTGTTCTCGGCCCAGTGGGACTGCCATTTGGGTTCGAAGAGGTCGAAGGGGTAAGGCTTGCGTTTCTCGGACATGATGTTGGCGGGAGGGAAGCTGGTTTTCAGGGGGAAAACACGCAAAAAATGGCTTTTGGAGGGAGGGAAAACCACGGATGGACACCGATGGATGGGATGTTGGGAAAAGAGAGATGAGATTTGAGCACGAACTGTGAGATTTGAACGGCTTGCTTGAGGTGGTTGATCCGTAGATTTCGTAAATGGTCACAGATTGGTTGAGGTGGGGTGAACCACGAAACTTACGAAAGAGACGAAACTTTCTTGGGGAGGCTTCTTCCTTTGCTCTTCGAGCTTTCTTCTTCGCAAGGCTTCGGCGGGCGAGACGGCGCGATAAGTAAGCTAGGCTGATTTGATGTGCCTCCTTGCGGTAATTCTTACGAGATGGAGGGGAAGTAAAAGCGGAGCTTTTGGTTGCGTGGGGCTAGGCGATGATTTCGCTGATGGGGTCGGTGCCTTCGACGCCGACTAGCTTTTCATCGAGGCCGGCGTGGAAATAGGATAGGACGTTCGGGTCGAGTCCGAGCTGGTGGAGGACGGTGGCGTGGAGGTGCTTGACGTGGAATTTATTTTCGACGGCCCGGGAGCCGAGTTCGTCGGTTTTTCCGACGCTGATTCCCCCTTTGATTCCGCCTCCGGCCATCCACATGGTGAAGCCGGCCGAGTTGTGGTCGCGGCCGGTGCCTTTGGCATATTCGGCGGTGGGTTGACGGCCGAATTCGCCACCCCAGACGACGAGGGTTTCATCGAGGAGGCCGCGGACTTTGAGGTCTTTGAGGAGTCCGGCGATGGGTTTGTCGGTGCGACCGGCGTGGCGCTCGTGGTTTTTGACAAGGTCGCCGTGGGCGTCCCAGTTGTCGTCGTTATGCGCGCCGCCGGAGTAGAGTTGGATGAAGGGGACACCGCGCTCGACGAGGCGACGGGCGAGGAGGCATTTTTTGCCAAAGTCGGAGGTGACTTCCTGGTCCATGCCGTAGAGGGATTTGGTGGCATCCGATTCCTGTGCAAGTTCGATCGCTTCGGGTGCAGTGGACTGCATCTTGTAGGCAAGCTCGTAGCTGGAGATGCGGGCGGCGAGGTTGGAGTCGCCGTAGCGGTCTTCGAGGTGGTGCTCGTTGAGCTGGTTGAGCGATTGGATGAGGCGGTATTGTTCGTCGCGGCCCATGCCGTTGGCGTTTTTGAGATCGAGAATGGGGTCGCCTTTTGAGCGGAAGACGGTGCCTTGGTAGTTGGCGGGCATGAAGCCAGAGGACCAATTTTTAGCGCCGGAAATGGGGCCGCCGGTTTTGTCGAGCATGACGACGTAGCCGGGGAGGTTCTCGTTGATATTGCCGAGGCCGTAGTTGACCCAGCTTCCGAGGGAGGGCTTGCCGCCGACGAGGGAACCGGAGTTCATCATGAGCATGGCGGAGCCGTGGATGGGGGACTCGGCCTGAAGGGAGTGGATAAAGGCGATATCATCGACGCACTCGGCGAGATGCGGGAAGAGGGTGGAGACTTGCTTGCCGCACTGGCCGTGTTGGTGGAAGTCCCACTTGGGCTCGACGATACGGCCTTCGTTCTTTTTTCCTCCGCGTCCGTGGGTTTTGACAGCGATGGTTTTTCCATCGAGGCCCTTCATCTTTGGTTTATGATCGAAGGTATCGATATGGGACGGGCCGCCATACATGAAGAGGAAAATGACGCTCTTTGCTTTGGCTGGAAAATGCTTCTCAGGAATGCCGGAAGCGAGGGTTGCTGCCTGGGCTTTGGAAAAGAAGCCTTCTTTGGCAAGCATACCGGCGAGGGCGACTTGGGTGAAACCTCCTCCGACAGTGGAGATGAATTCGCGGCGGTTGGTGCGGTGACAGAAAGACATTTGAATTATGAGATTTGAAATTTGAACACGAAGGGGGAGCGACTTGGTTGTTGGGTGATACGGCGATTGGCGTTGGCTATCTTCGCAGTGCTTCGATTACCCGTCCTTGGGCTAGGTTGGGGAGGTTGATCCGCAGATTTCACAGATTGACGCTGATGGTAGAGGGGGGGTGTGAGGACCCTTTTAATCTAAGTGGATGGTTTCGTTGAGGTTGAGGATGAGGAGGCAGAGGCGGGAGAGGATTTGGTCGTCGGGGACTTGGTGTTTGGTTTTTAGGTCTGCGACCAAGGTGAGGAGGTTCTGCCGCTCTTTCATCTTTGGCGCCCTGCCGGTGGCGAGCTGGAAAGCTTCTTGGATTTGAGTTTCAAGCGGTCCCTGGAGGCGTTTGGCAAAGGAGAGTGAGAGTTCGTTCATGAACTCGCTGTTGAGCATGGTCAGGGCCTGGGTGGGAACGATGGTGGCGAAACGGGATGGACAGGAGATGTCGCGCTCGGGGGCATCGAAGGCGGAGAGGATGGGGAGTTTGATGGAGCGTTTCGCATGGATGTAGACGGCACGGCGATAGGGATTACGGTCCTTGGTTTCGCGCCACACATTGTGGGGTTGGGAGGAGGTGGCGAGGACAGCTTGAGGCATTTTGGGGCGTACGGGAGGCCCAGCCATTTCGAGATCGAGTTGGCTGGTGAGGGTGAGGTAGCTGTCCCAGATTTCTTCGGCGCTCAAGCGGCGGGCGTTGTGTCGCCAGTGGAGCTTGTTGGTGGAGTCGACCTGGAAGGCGTCTTCGCGATGCTCGGTCGACATTTGGTAGGTGGAGCTGGTGAGCATGAGCCGGAGAATGTGTTTTTGGCTCCAGCCTGATTTGATAAACTCGGAGGCAAGCCAATCGAGGAGCGCTTGATTGGAAATTCCGGTGCCGAAGACGCCGAAGTCGTTGGCGGTTTCGACGAGTCCCTTGCCGAAGCAATATTGCCAAAGGCGGTTTACTTGGACGCGGGTGGTGAGTGGGTGCTCGGGATTGGTGAGCCAAGTGGCAAAGGCAAGTCGGCGTCCGCTGGTGCCCGTCTTGTCATACTGCTCGTCGTCTAATTGAGGAGAAGGCGACTTGGGGAGGAAGGTGGGGAAGTCGACGGGCACGGGGGCGCCGGGGGCGTGGACATTTCCGCGCTCATGAATGTGTGCAGGCGCGATGTTACGGGTTTCGCGGACGCCGATGTAGTTGATGCCGTTGATGGGGCGGCTGTAGTTGACGCGCGCATTTTGAAGCGATGTCATCTTTTCGGCGAAGGGAGCGCCGTAGAGGTCTGAGATGAGAGTGGGGGTGGTGAGGGCGAGTTCATCGGGTGAGATGTCGCTGATGGGGGCGGTGTAAACACCAAGGTCGAAGAGGATGTCGTTTTTTCGATTCGTTTCTGCGATGACGCCGATGACGTTACGGCCGGTGGTGAGTTGCTCCAGACCGGTGCGGGGGAGGGGAATGAAAAAGGTACCGTCGGTTTTGGGCGGAGCGCCATCGTAGACCGTGGTGCCATTGAGTTCGATACGGAGGCGGGTGAGTTCGCCTTTGGCATAAATGAGAAATTGGGAGGGGATTTCTTGGAGGCCGAATTCTTTACGGAGGACGAGTTTCTTATCGAGTTTCCAGATGGTAGAGTTTTCGGGAGTGAAATTCCTTTTTCTTTGGCTAAAGGGGGCGAGCGTTTCTTTGAAAATAATGCCATCGTATGAAGGAAGCGACCAGCCGGGGTTCTTCGGGATGGTGAAGGCGTGCTGCCAGGGCTCGCGTTGGCTCCCATCGCTGAGCTTGAAGAGGGGTTTTTCGGTGGGGGATTTTTTAAGAAAAGGAATGAGGAGCGACTGATCGACGGTGGACCAGAAGGTTTTTATCCCGGTTAGGTTAACCGCTTTTTTCTCTTCGTGTTGGCGCAGGGCTTCGGGATCGCGCCAAGTATGGTTGGTACCTTTAAATTGGTCTTGCTGGATGCCATCGAAGAAGGACATCATGGAAAAATAGTCGGCCTGGGTAATGGTGTCCCCTTTGTGATCGTGGCACTTTGAGCAGTTCATGGTGGAGCCCATGAAGGCTTCTCCGGTGACGTCGACAATGTCGCCGATGACGTCGGCATGAGCTTGCGGCCTGTCAACGGGTTCGTCATCGCGTTGCATGAGGGCCATGAATCCAGTGGCGATGTGGGAGTCGAGATTTCGGTCGGGAAGCTCGTCTCCGGCGAGCTGCTCGAGGAGGAAACGATTGTAAGGCTTATCCTGATTAAAGGAATTGACGACGTAGTCGCGGTAGCGCCAGATTTCGGGTTTTTCGCTATCGCGCTCGAAGCCATTGGTCTCGGCGTAGCGGACGAGGTCGAGCCAGTGGGAGGCCATTTTTTCACCGAAGTGCGGGGAGTCGAGGAGCTGGTCGACGAGGTCGGGCCAGGATTGATCGGTCGCGTTTAACTGAGCTTTGGTAGGAGGGAGGCCAGTCGTATCGTAATAGACGCGCCGGATGAGATGGTTTTTTTGCGCGCTTGAATTGGGCTTGAGATCGTTTTCCTGGAGGCCCTTAAGGATAAAGGCATCGATGGGGTTGGTGATGAAATCATCTTTGAGAGCCGGGGCCTCGGTGGGCTGGAGGGGCTGGTAGGCCCAATAGGGAGCGGGGTTTTTGGGCTTCTCTGCGGTGACGATGGTCGGCAAGAGCATCGCGAGAAAAATAGGGGGAAAGTGAAGACGACGGCTCATGTAAGGACAGTATACCCTTCAATACGGTGAGAGTTAGTGAGTTTTTTCTCTCTTCTTAAGAATGATTTAGGTGTAGACTATGTAAGTACATGAGTCCTCAGCAAAAACAAACACTCTATACCGAGGTGGCAAAACTCATCGAAGCGGGGTTTGGAATCAATGATGCGGCTGAGGCATTGCTTGAAGCGGGTCAGGAGAGTGAGATTGAAAAGGTGTTGGTAGCGCTTAAATCGTCGCTGAAAGAGGGTCGGACGATCACAGAATCGTTTGCGGAAGGACCGATGGAGCTGCTGGAGATGGAGGATAGTATTATTTCTGCAGGAGAGAAAGGGGGGCGGTTGGCGGTTTCATTTCAACAGCTTGCGGAATACTTCGAGTTGCTGGCAGATTCGCGGAAGGAGATTCGGCGAGGATTCATTTATCCCACGATCTTGTTTCACTTAGCGGTGCTCCTTTCGGTGATTCCTTTTAGTTTGTTGGATGGAGGAATGGGAAAGGAGGGCTCTGAGATTATTCGAGATTTCATCGTGAAAATTGCGATCTGCTACGGGATTGCCTTTTTGATTCTCCTGGGCATTCGCGCCTTGTTGAAGAAAGCCCCGGAAAGCGCGACGATTGACCGACTCTTAGGCTTCATTCCCTTGGTTGGGAAGGCGCGGAAGAATCTCGCCTTGGCGCGCTTTGTGAAGGTCTATCAGGGCGGGATTATTTCGGGATTGTCGATGCATGAAACAGTGCGGATGGCGACCGTCGCGGCGCACAGTGGCATGATCATGGGGGCTGGAAGGGTTCTCTCGGCGACGGTGAAAGATGGGCAGCTACTCGGACCGGTGTTTCAATCGCACAAGGTTTTTCCGGTGGCCTTTTCGAGAGCTTATGTGACCGCGGAGAAGTCGGGGGCGCTGGATTCTGATCTGAATCGCTGGGGGAAGTTGTTTGCGAAGGATGCGAAGAGCAGTGCGGCGATGGTAACGAAGCTCTTGCCGAAGGCTTTCTACTTTCTGGTTGTGGGATACATCGCGTGGAAGATTATCTCGGTCTACATGGGCTATTTCGAAGGGCTCAACGACATGATGGAGAACGATTTCTAAGCTGGAAGAATCTGACTTTTTTGGATGCAGATCATCTCGCTTGAAAGAAGGTGCGCGTTACAATTTTGGTGGGAGCCCGGGCTCAGGGATCTCTTCGATCTTGGGTTTTCTTAGCAGCCCCTGTGGCCCTAGAAGCCACACGAGGAGAAAAAGGAATCCTGCCATGGTGGCCATCATTCCGGAACTGGTTGTTTCGGGGAGGCCAATGAGGGATGGGATGAGTTGAGAGGAGAGGTGACCAAGGATGGCTCCGAGGGCGGCGAGTCCCAGACTGAGTCCAATCAAGAGGGGGAGGTTTCTCGTGATGAGAAAGGCGGTGGCCGGTGGGACGATGAGCATCGCGATGACGATGATGGAGCCCACGGCTTCGAATGAGGCGACGGTGGTTATCGCGACCATGATCATGAGGAGATAGTGCATGAGCATGGGGCGGAATCCATGAGTGCGGGCGAGGGCGGGGTCGAAGGAAGCAAGGGTGAACTCCTTGTAGAAGAGTCCGATGACGAGGGCATTGAAGAGAAGGGCACCACCCACAACGAGGGCGGCCCGGGGGACGCGGAGGAGAGATGATTCGTTTTCCCAGAGGACGACTTGATCGAGTGGGGTGAATTCTATGGCCCCGTAGAGCACGCAGCCGGCGTCGAGGTCGACGTTGTCTGCTGTCTTTTTAATGAGGATGAGGCCGATGGCAAAGAGGGTAGTGAAGACGATTCCCATGGCGGCTCCGCGGTCGACTTTTCCGAACTTGGAAATCCACTGGGTGAAGAGGGCGGTGAGGATTCCGGCGATGGCTGCACCGATAAACATGGCCCAGCTGGCGCGGGAGTGAGAGATGAGGAAGGCGATGGCGAGTCCGGGGAGGACGGCGTGGCTGATGGCATCTCCCATCATGGACATGCGCCGCAGGAGGAGGAAGCATCCGGGGAGGGCGCAAGCCATGGCGCATAGGACTCCTACGAGGAGGATTCCGGTGTCTGCTTCTGTCCAGGTCATGATGGGGAGAAAATTCTAAATTTTAGATGAGGAAATGCTCAATAAATTCATCATTGGAAATGATTAAAGATAATTGTTGGGGAGGGATGAACTTTGAGATTTCAACGGCATGGTTGAGGGAGGCGAGTGGAACGCGAATTTTCCAAGTCTTGGTTGAGGAACCGGACTTTGGGGGTTGGAATCACGAAAATTACGAAACATGTATTGAGGGGCTTTTTTTTGGATGGCTTGGTTGGAGAGATGATCCGTAGATTTCGCAGATGAGCGCAGATTTTCTGGGAAGTTTTTTTAGAAGCGCTTGGTGAAGCCGGTGAAGATGCCGAAATCTTCGGCGTGAGAGTTGAGGCCGGATTGGACTCCGAAGTCTAGGATGAGGTGTTCGTTGACAGAGTAGTTCATGCCTCCGGCGAGGTAGGTTTCGTAGCTGTCTTCCTTCCAGATGCCGATGGAATCTGCGGAAGTACCGGTTTTTTCGTTGAGGCTGAAGCCGAGGACAGCGGTGTGGAGGAATTCAAATTCGTGATGGGTGACGTCGTCGAAGCCGTCGGGGCCTCCTTCGGTTCCGTCGTAGAGATTAAAAACGGTTTGGAGGTCGGTGTTATGATTGAGTCCGGCCTTGAAGTTGATGGCTCCCCAAGTGGTGGATTCGACGCCGTCATCGCGTCGGAAGTCAAAGAGGGACATTTCGACTGCGAAGCTTCCGGCATCGACGGTGAGCGGAGATTCGGTGGCGTCGGGGCGATCTGGGGAGAGGTTGAAGAGGTTGTAGTTGGATTTTTTGGAGGTTGCGGGAACGCCATCAATGGGGCTGAAATTTCCCGGTGATTTAGCGAAGGCAGAGGAGTTTAGAGCGAGAAGGGGGGTGGTGGTTTTCATGATGTTTTTTTGAGATTTTTCACTCTGATTGGAGAGGGATCTTCCCGGATTGACACAGATTATTTTGAGGAGAATCCGGGGACTATCAGCTCGCTTCGCAGACGTTGGCGATTTCTACACGGCATTGGGCGGGATTTCGTTTTCAATGACGTGCGGAGATTCGAGGGTGTGCTCTTGGAGTTCGAGTTCGGCTTCGAGTTGGTGGACCATTTCGGCGCCGAGGATGTGCTCGACCATGTCGGCGTCGCGGTCGACGTGGGAGGGGGCGATATCGGCGTGCTTGATGAGATAAAGTTCCCAGAGGCGGTGGTTCCGGGTGATGCGGGATGCCTCGCCGAAGCCGGACTCGGAGAGGCGCAGTTCACCGGAAGGTTGACGCTCGAGGTGGTCTTCGCTGCGGGCTTGACGGATGAGGCGCGGGAGTTCTCCTTTGGACCAAACGCGGTGGTCGCGGAGTCGCTCGAGGGAGATGGGGAGATTTTTAAGCGGATGGCTTTCTTGCTCGGCTTCCATGATTTCGTAGACGGAGCGGAGGATGTGCTGTCGGCCGACTTGTCGTTTCAGCTGGCGCTGTCGGAGATAGCGGGGGAGGACGCCGCGGGTTGGGCCGAAGATCATGGAGATGAGGAAGATGATTCCTGCGGTGATGACGATAATCGCTCCAGCGGGGAGGTCTTCAAAAAAGGCGGAGAAGGAGGCGCCCAGCCAGCCGGAGAGGCCGCCGATGAAGGCGGAGAGCCAGAGCATTTTTCGGAGATCGTTGGTCCAAAAGCGTGCGGCCGTGGGTGGGGTAATGAGGAGGGCGATAATGAGGATGAGGCCAACGGACTGGAGGCCAACGACGGTGACGGCGGTCACGAGTCCCATGAGGATGATGTCGAGGAAGGTGGTTGGGTAGCCTTGGGTGGAGGCGAAGGAGTCATCGAAGCAAAGAAGAGTGAGTTCTTTGAGAATGATGAGGCAGATGACGATGGTGAGAAGGAGGGTGACACCAATAATGATGAGGTCACTCATGATCATCGAAGCGGGTTTGCCATAAATGAATGAGTCGAGGCCGGCAGCGGAAGCGCTGGGGATTTCTTGGACTATTTTTAGAATGGCAACGCCGAGGCCGAAGAAGACGGAGAGGACGATTCCCATGGCGGCATCATCTTTTAAACGGGTGGTGCGACGGATGGCGAGGACGAGGAGCACTCCGAGGAGCCCGGTGATCGTGGCACCGAGAAGGAGGCCGGGGAGGTAGCGTCCCGAGCCACCGAGTGCGACCATGACGGCGAAGGCGATTCCGATTCCGGGGAGGGTGGCGTGCGAGAGGGCGTCGCCGAGGAGGGACTGTTTCCGAAGGAGAAGGAAGGAGCCAATGATTCCGGCGGTGGCTCCAAGAAAGGCGGTGCCGAGGACGACAAGACGCGTGTTGTAGGACTCGAGAAAAAGAGTCTCAATCAGGGTGTCGAAAAATTCCGACGAGGCGATGATATGGAGATCAGCGACCGACATTTTGAAGGGCGTGAGCGGCGTCTTCGAGGAGGTTGAGCTTTCCGCCGTAGGCTTTTTGGAGGTTCTCGCGCGTGAAGGTTTCCTTGGTGGGGCCGCTGGCGACGATGCGCATGTTGAGGAGGACGAGCCAGTCGAAGTAGCGTGAGACGGTGGCGAGATCGTGGTGGACGCAGAGGACGGTTTTTCCGCGTGAGTTGAGTTCCTGCAGGAGTTCGATGATGGCTTGTTCGGTGGCGGCATCGACGGCGGCGAAGGGCTCGTCCATGAAGTAGATCTCGGCGTCTTGTACAAGGGCGCGGGCAAGGAAGGCGCGCTGCTGCTGGCCACCGGAGAGCTGGGAAATTTGGCGGTCGGCAAGGTGGCCGATGCCCACTTGCTCCAGGGCGGCCCGGGCTTGCTCTTTTTGTTTTTTGCCGACGCGTTTGAACCAGCCGATCTTGCGGTAGGTTCCCATGGCAACGACATCGAGCGCGCTCACGGGGAAGTCCCAATCGACTGATTCGCGTTGGGGGACGTAGGCTACGAGATCGCGCTGATCTTCGTAGGGCTTGCCGTAGATGAGGACTTCGCCGGAGGTCTTTGGGATGAGATCGAGGCAGGCTTTTAAAAGAGTGGATTTTCCGGCTCCATTGGGTCCGACAATTCCAGCGAGGGAGCCTTTTGGAATGTCCAGATCGAGATCCCAGAGGACGGGCTTGCGGTGATAGGCGACGGTGAGATCGTGCACCGAGAGGGGAAACTCTGGTGAGTGGTCACTCGCTATGCTGGAAGGGCGTGCCGCTGAGGAGGGGAGGGGGGACATGGGGAGATTTTGAATATGCAGTATCAGCAGCGCTTTAATGCTTGGAGAGCTTTCCGTAGATGCCTTGTGCGGGAATGTAGCCGCCGAGGGCGCGGGTGATGGTGGTGACGTTGTGATCGATCATGCCGATGTAGGTGCCGCGGTAGGTGCCCGCTTGTCCCATGGCATCTGAGAAGAGTTCACCGCCGATGCGGACGTTCTTTCCCTGGGCCTTGGCACCTTCGACGATTGCTTTCACGCTTTTATCCGAAACCGAGGATTCTACGAAGACGGCGGGGATGTTCTCGCTGACGAGGTAGTTGATCAAGTTGTTGACGCCTTTGAGGCCCGCTTCGGATTCGGTGCTGATCCCTTGGATGCCGCGAACATCGATTCCGTAGGCGCGGCCGAGGTAGGAGAAGGCGTCGTGGGCGGTGACGAGGACGCGGTTTTTTTCAGGAATGGAGCCGAAGCATCGGCGGGCTTGGGAATCGAGATCGACGAGCTTTGCCTGGTAGCTTTTAAAATTGGCCTGGTAGTCGGCTGCGTTTTTGGGATCGAAGGCGACGAGTTGAGCGGTGATTTCTTTGACGACAAGGGTCCACGCTTTGACATCCATCCAAACGTGGGGATCGGAGGCTTCCGAGCCGCCGATGATTTCGTAGTCGCTGCCTAGGAGGTCCTCGGAGACTGCGTGCACGGCGACGCCCTCTTTTTTCTGACTTTCGAGGACCTGGCCCATTTTCCCTTCGAGATGAAGGCCGTTGTAGAGAATGAGATCGGAGGTATTCAGGCGATCGATATCTCCCTTGGTTGCGGTGTAGCTATGGGGGTCGATTCCTTCTCCGATGATGTTGAAGACCTCTGCGTGTTCTCTTGCGATTTCGCGGGTAACATCGGCGATCATGCCCACGGTGGTGGTGATCTCAAAGGGATAGGTGAGTTCGCCCTTTTCGCTGTCCTTCTTTTGCACACAACTGGTGAAGAGGGCACCAGGGAGAAGGGAAAAGATAAGATGGCGTCGCTTCATGAAGAACATATTACCGAGGGACTTTGATTAGTCAAGATAATGACTTTGATTAACCGCAATACAAATCTACTCAACCGCTTGGATCAGGTCATCAAGGCTCTGAGTGAGACCTCGGCGGTTCATCGTAAATGGCATTACTGGAATCGGTCATTCAATTGAAATTTTCAAGAACTTGGACCGTAATCAAGTTGATGTTCCGTTCCCTTAAATTAGCGGGTCTTCTGATTGTTCTCAGTAGTGCGCTCGAGGCTGCCCCGGAAGGTCATCTTTTCTTCGAAGAAAAGGTGCGACCGATTTTGGCGGAGCATTGCCTCAAATGCCATTCCGAGGAAAAAAAGATTAAAGGAGGTCTTCTTCTTGATCGGAAGGCGGGTTGGGAAAAAGGCGGTGACAGCGGAACCGTGATTGTGCCGGGAAAGCCTGATAAGAGCCTTTTAATGCATATGGTGCGGCGGGAGGCTGATTACGAGTCGATGCCTCCGAAGTCCAAGCTCAGTGACGAAGAGGTGGCTATTCTCGGCGAGTGGATCGCGAAGGGTGCTCCTGATCCCCGTGACGAGGCGATTGGCGCACAAGCGCCCGATGATGGCTTTGATCTCGAAGCGCGAAAAGGATGGTGGTCCCTCCAACCGGTGAAAAAGGTGGATGTTCCCGGGGTAAAGAACCCTGAGTGGGCGCGTAACGATTTTGATCTCTTCCTTTTAGCGAAGCTCGATGAGAAAGGGTGGAAGCCCGCGGAGGAAGCGCCGGCTGAGCAGGTGTTTCGTCGGGCGAGCGTCATTCTCACCGGGCTGTCTCCAACGCCGGAAGATCTTACAGAATTTCGTGCTGATCAGGAGGAAGGAGCTTACGAACGCGCGGTCGACCGGCTCCTTGCTTCAGAGCACTTCGGCGAGCAATGGGCACGTCATTGGATGGATGTGGTGCGCTACGCGGAAACGAAAGCCTTTGAGGCCGATTACACAATGGCTTACACGTGGCGCTATCGCGACTATCTCATCAGGGCCTTCAATGAAGACGTACCCTTTGACCAATTCACGCGCGAGGCTTTTGCGGGCGACCTTTTGGAAACGTCCCGCCTTGATCCGAAGACCGGGTTCAACGAGTCGGTGATCGGCCCTGGTTTTTTTCTTTTCACGGATGGTCAGCATGGCCCGACCGATCTTCATGAAGACGAGGCGCGCATCTTCGATGGGATGATTAAAACCGTTGGAACGGCCTTTCATGGCCTCACTATTGCCTGTGCTCGCTGTCACGATCATAAGTTCGATGCCATTACTGATGAGGACTACTACTCGCTCTATGGCACACTCAAGAGTTCCCGTTTGCACTATGCCAATATTGCTGAAGCAGTATGGAATGATGAGCGTCAGCGGCAGTTGGAAAAAGCGGGAGCGGAGGTTACCAAAGCGACTCTCGCAAGCGCGCGGTCCCAGCTTGGACATCTTCCCAAGACGATTGCGCGGGTTCGTGCGCTGGCAGCATCTGACGAACTCCGCAAAACGCGGGAACTCCTTTCCAAGTTGAAGGCGCCAGAACGGACGAAGAAGTTAGCAGTGATCCGGAGAGATCTCACCGAGCGAGAGGGCGCAGAGGTGGCCACGTGGTTCCTCTATTTTGCGATGGAAAATGATCAAGAACTCAAAGGGCTTCGGCATTGGCTCCAGCATGGAAAAGAGATTCCGAAGGGAGAGGCGATAGGCCCCAAATTTGAGTATCAATGGATCGCAAGTGGCGCGGGTTTTTCTTCGGTGGAAAAGGGGGCCTTCATTTTAAATCCTGATACTCCGCAAGTGATCGTTTCTGGAGTGGGGCAGGGCCATGTCGCTGGAAATCTCTCGGCTCGACTCGATGGTACCATCCGCTCGCAGGATTTCACGCTCGATGGCAGCCCGGTGGAATTTTGGGTGAAGGGAAAAGGGGCGGTGGCTGTGCTGGTGATTCGTAATTTTGAACTCGCGGGCGCCGGGCCGACGACATCGGTTCTGAGAAAACCCATCACCAGTGACCAGTGGATCAAGGTGCGCTATCCGACAACCCTTTGGAAAGGGGAGACGGCCTTTCTGGAAGTCAGACATCAGGGCGATTTAAAGACGCATCTTAGAGGCGCTCAGGCTCCCGGTTCGCCGAGTGACCTTGCTTGGGTTGCGGTTAGTAATTCACTGCCGAATTGGAATGAGGCTTGGCAGGGCGAGACCTTACTGGACGAGAGAATTGGTAATCTTCTCTCGCGCTCAGATCTCAGCCCGGCAGAGCACGAAGTTCTTGGGGGCTTATTTTCAAAGGGGCTCCTCAAGGTCGATCAAGGTGATCCTGCATTCGCTGCGATGAAGGCGCTTCGCCAGGCGATCGATCCGCCGGTTTATGTTCGTAGTTTGGTCGATGGCGATGAGCACCATGAACCGATCTACATCCGAGGAAATCACAAGAGTCTGAGTAAGGCTCCCAATCCGCGCCATTTTCTCGATGGACTCGGTGGCGACCGGCTTTCCGAAACTGGCAGTGGGCGTCTTGCTTGGGCTGAAAAAGTTCTCGCTCCTGAAAATCCTCTTACGGCCCGGGTTCGGGCGAATCGGATTTGGGCGCGTGTCTTTGGAAGAGGGATTGTGGGATCGGTGGATGACTTTGGAAAAATGGGCGAACTTCCCAGCCATCCCGAGCTCCTTGATTTTCTCGCCCGTGATTTTGTCGAAGAGAGATGGTCGACGAAGAAGCTCCTCCGGAAATTGCTCACTTCGAGTGCCTTCCGCATGTCCTCCGTGCCTGATTCTCTCTCGGCGCAACTGGATCCTGATAACAAATTGCTTCAGCACATGCCGATCAGGCGCATGGATGCGGAGAGCATCCGTGATCACATTCTCGCTTCTAGTGGAACTCTTAAAAACGACCTCTATGGCCGAGGAGTTTTACCTTACGTAAAAGATCAGCCCAACAGCCGAGCCAAGCCTCCCACTGGACCACTCGATGGCGAAGGGCGTCGATCCATCTACATTCAGGTTCGGCGTAATTTTCTTCCCTCGTTTCTCCGCGCCTTTGATTTTCCTCCGTCGACTGAGCCTGTGGGGCAACGTCCGATTACGACCGTTCCCGCACAATCGCTGGCGCTTCTTAATCATCCACTCGTTCATGAGCAGTCCCGCAAATGGGCGGAGAGAATCGTCAAATCGGAGGTTTCGGTCGAAGATCGGATTAAGTTGCTTCATCGACAAGCCTTCGCACGGGAAGCGCGCGCCGATGAAATTATTTGGGCGTTCGGTGCGCTTGAGAAGTTTGATGTTTCTGTAGACCAAACTGCTGCTTGGTCCTCGCTTTGCCATCTCATGATGAACAGAAAGGAGTTTCTCTATGTCTTTTAATACAAGCCATCTTAGTCGTCGCGAATTCATGCACCGGGGCTCGATGGGCTTTGGTTCGCTCGCCCTTGCCGGGCTTCTTGAGCAACAGGCGCAAGCGGCTCCGCAAGGAAGGAATTTTCAGCCGAAGGCCAAGAGCGTCATCTTTCTTTACATGGATGGTGGGGTCTCACACGTCGACAGCTTTGATCCCAAACCCCTTTTGGCGAAAGAGAATGGTCAAAAGCCAAAGTTCGAAGTGGAAGCAACCGTCTTCAACAATAATGGTAATATTCTTAAGAGTCCCTGGGAGTTTAAAAACTATGGTGAGAGTGGGATACCGGTGAGTGATCTCTTTCCCCATATTGGCAGCTGCGCGGATGATCTGGCTGTGATTCGATCCATGACGGCGTTCTCGGCGAATCACCCCAGTGCCAATTATTCACTGCACAGTGGTCAGATTTTGGCGGGTCGTCCCAGCATGGGAGCCTGGGCTTCCTATGGTTTGGGAAGCGAGAATCAGGACCTCCCGGGTTATGTTGTCATTCATGGAGGTCAGGTCCCATCGGGTGGGATGCCTATGACGGGCAGTGGTTTCCTTCCTGCAGCGCATCAGCCTTCGGTGCTTCATCCTAAGGGAGTTGTGCTGCGCAACATCAACGCTCTTGAGAAGAAAGTTGGTCTTCAGGAAGACAAGCTTGCTCTTCTGCGTGAAATTGAATCCAAGCTTACTGAACGCCGTTCCGATTCGGATCTCATTAACGCAGCGGTGAAAAATTACGAGATGGCCTATCGGATGCAGATGGCAGTTCCTGAAGTCACCGATGTTTCCAAGGAGCCGGACCACATCAAGAAAATGTATGGCCTTGAAGCGAGCTACAATAACACGCGCACATACGGGGCGCAGTGTCTTATGGCCCGCCGGCTTGTCGAAAAGGGGGTTGGCTTTATCGAGCTGACGATCAACGGAGGAAACGGAGATCGCTGGGATCAGCATGGGGGGTTGCGTGATGGCCACCAGAAGAACGCGCTCGCGGTCGATCAGCCGATCGGTGCGCTTATCAAAGATCTCAAACAACGAGGACTGCTCGACTCCACCCTGATTGTTTTCGCGGGTGAATTTGGGCGGACTCCGTTTGCGCAAGGAAGAGATGGCCGGGATCACAATCCGCAAGGGTTTAGCATCTGGATGGCCGGCGGTGGGATCAAAGGCGGAACAATTTATGGGGCGACCGACGAATACGGTTACCATGCGATTGAGAACAAACTCACGGTGCATGATCTCCATGCCAACATGCTCCATCTTATGGGAGTCGATCACACGAAACAGACTTTCCGATACGGGGGGCGGGACGTGAGGCTCACCGATGTGCACGGCGAGATTATTCCGGAGATCATGGCGTAGGCAATTTTCTATGACCTTAGTTTGCTTCTCAGGACGTCGCTTAGGATATCGCCGGCGATGACGGCGGCCGCGCCGAGGAGGGCGAAGAAGAGGATTTGGTCGTATTGGAGGAAGCTTTCGCGAATGGAAATGTAGTAGCCAAGGGAGCTGATGCCGAGCATTCCAAGGACGGTGGCTTCGCGGACGCAGGATTCCCAGCGGTAGAAGAAAAAGAGGATGAAGCGGTTGAGTGAAAGCGGGAGAAGGGCGGCAAGGAAGGCCTGAAGACGGCTGCCGCCCAGTCTCAAAATTTCTCGTGGTTCGGAGGTGTTTCTATTTTCAACCACTTCACTCCAGAGTCGGCCGAGGATACCGAGGTTGTGCAGGGCGAGGGCGAAGACGAGTGGCCAGGCGCTGGGTCCGAGGATTCCGACGAGGAGGAAGGCGTAGAGATACTCGGGGACGGCGCGGGTGAGGATGAAGATGCCCCGCACGAAAGCTCCGATGAGCCCTCGAATTTTTCCTCCCATCATCTCGAGCCCGAGGGGCTTTGCGCTTGCCAGAGTGCGTGCTCCCCAGGGGACGAGAAGGAGGGCCGCGGCTCCGGCGAGGATGATCGCGGCGACTGACATCGCGACGGTGTTGGTGAGGGCTTCCTGGCCCGGCGACTTCCAGAGGTTGGTGAGCCAAGGAATCACCTGGTCCGATCCTGTGTTCCAGGCTTCCTTTCTTTCTTCCCAAGTAGGGACCGGTCTTTCTGGGGCGACGGGATCAGGGGTGAGCTGTGCCAAGAAGCGGGAGAGTCGCTCGATCCGTTGTCCTTCGATGCCGGGTTTGAGGAGGATATCGCCTAAATTCCAGGCGGCAAGAATACCGATAATTGCGGCCATTCCGAGTGAACGGACGAAGTGATCTTTGGGGGCTGTTTTACGAAGGGCGGTTTCAGAATCGGAGGGGGCTTCCTTGCGGCGGGGGACACCATTTCGGAGGCGTCGGCGAATGAGGTTTCCGATCGATTCGACGATGATGACGAGTGCGATGAGAACGTAGAGTTGGGTCCAGACTTCGCCGTAGTAGATGTTATTGAAGGAGCGTCTGATGCCCAGGCCGATCGTTTCGATACCGATGAAGCCGAGGACGGCGGAGGAGCGGAGGGCGCACTCGAAACGATAGAGCGCGTAGCTAATCATATCGGGGAGCGCGGCGGGGAGAATGCCGCCAATGAATCCCTGGGCGCCGCTTCCGCCAGAAGCGGTGATGACATTACGCGCGGAACGGATCTGCTCGTCGATGAGTTCGGAAAATACCTTTCCTAAAATGGCGGAAGAGGGAATAGCGAGCGCGAGGCAGGCAGTGAGGGGGGAGTCGCCGACGGCGGCTAGAAATAGGAGGGCCCAGATCAGTTCGTGAATGGCCCGAATGAGGGAAAGGCCCATACGGAGGATCCATCGGAGCGAGTTCAGGACAGGGCGGGACTTGTTTGTGGGAAGCCATTGCTCGGAGGCGAAGAGACCGAGGATGAGGCCCAAGGGGATCGCGATGGAAATGGCGATGACGGCATAGCGAAGGGTGCGCAGGAGGTCGGTGCCGAGGCGCTCGAGAAAGGGAGTGGCGGTGGCAGGAAGGCTCGGGTTTTGATCCGAGAAGGAGGGTGAAAAGGCGGCTCCGAAAAAGCGGGCGGAGGCGGCCCAAGGGTCAGCCGTTTCTGAAAGGTTGACGATTTGAGTGCCGAGTCTGCCGACGGTCCAGGCGAAGAGAAGGGCTAGGATGACGAGGAGCCATCGACGCCCAAAGATCATCCGCCAGCTTGCATTCATGACTGGTAGAGCTCGGCGATTTGTTCGTCGGTGGGAGTGCCATCGAAGACAATTTTTCCTTCTTTTAATCCGATGATACGGGGGAAGAATTCGCGGGCAAGTTCGACCTGATGGAGGGAGACGATGAGCGAGAGTCCCTGCTCGTCGGAGAGGGAAGTGAGGAGCTTAAGGACGTCGCGGCCCCGAGCGGGATCGACGGCGCTGAGTGGCTCATCGGCGAGAAGGATTTCCGCGCCTTGAAAGAGGGAGCGCGCGAGGGCGACGCGTTGGCGTTGACCGCCGGAAAGCGAGTCGGTGCGGTCATACATTTTTTCTGCGATGTCGAGGCGCTGAAGTGACTCGAAAATTTCCCGGCGGTCGCTCTTGCTTGGGAAGAAGAGGTCGCGACAAGTCCGCAGGAGGTTTCGGGTGCCGCTGCGTCCCAAGACAATATTTTGGATGACGCGAAGATTGGCGACGAGTCCGAGATCCTGGGGGAGCATCCCGATTTTCGAGCGGGTTTCGCGGATCGACATGGCGCAGCCAGCGCAGAGGTCGCAGCCGAGAGTAGAGACGTTTCCGGTGCTTGGTTTTTCCTGCAGCCCGAGGAGGCGGAGGAGGGTGGTCTTACCGCTTCCGGAGGGACCGATGAGGGCGACTTTTTCGCCTGGGGCCAAAGAAAGCGAGACCCCGGCTAGTGCCGAGGTCGCGCCGTATCGCCGGGTGGCGTCTTTGACTTGGATGAAGCTCATGGAGCCATTGGAAGTTAGTCGAATTTCACCTTCTCCATGACGGAGGCGATGCCAGCGAAGGTGTCGTTGGTGACTTTGACGAGCTTCTTACGTCCAAGGGCCTTAAGGGTGGCGGCGTCATCGCAGCTCACCAAGGCGTCCCGGAGCTTATCGATGAATCCTTCTCCGAATGCTTCTTCGAGCGCGGGGTGCGCGGTGAAGTTGTAGTCGGCATAGGGAGGAGTTTCCCAAATAACGTTCACCTTGGCGGGGTCGAGTTCTCCTGCTTCGAGCATTTTGTCGAAGGTAGAAAAGTTCAAGGCGCCTGTTTGGAAGGTTCCGTCCTGCACTGCGAGGGCGGTTTTGTCATGCGCGCCGGAGAAGCCGATGGGCTTCTTTTGGAAGAAGTCCATGGGCCCTTTTCCGGTGTTCTCCATGATGAAATGGGAGGGCATGATGCAGCCAGATGTAGAACTGGCACTTCCGTAAGTGAAGGACAGGTTGGCGATGGCACCAGGGAAGTCCTCCGAGCGGGTCAAGCCGGTGGAGGCATTGGCGATGAAGTAGGATTTAAAGGTGAGATCAGCTTCGCCGGAAGCAACGGCTCGAGCTCCTTCAACTGCTTGTCGGGCTTGTACTCCGGAGACTCCTCCGAACCAAGCGAGGTGGATGTCGCCATTAGCGAATTTTTGGACAGAAGCGGGGTAGCTATCTGAGGAGACGAACTCGACTTTGATTCCGAGTTTTTTACCAAGATAGTCGGCGACTGGCTGGTAGCGCTCGGCTTGTGCGGTGGTATCGGCATCAGGGATGGCCGAAAATCTCAAGACAGCTGTCGATGCGTCAGCATCAGCTTTCTTTTCTCCACAGCTCGTGAGCGCGATAGCAGCTCCGGCGATCAACATGCCACTTGCGCAGCCTTTCAACATCTGGGCGATCGACCGATCCCCCGGTTTGAATGAATTCATTATTCTTATCTTATGGTGCGTATGCTTGTTGCCACGCGTGGCGATTCTCGAGCACATCGGGACGAAGTGCAACGGATAATTTTTTCGCTAGGGAGAAGGGCTCCTGAAGGTTCGGGGATGATCTGGATCGCCTGTCCAGTTTCCATCTCTATAGCAAGCTGATTGATAGACGGGCTATCGAGTGAAGATGGTGTGCCGTTTTCATTCACGTTGATCTAGCCGTAGCGCCAAGAGCTGCCATCTTCAAGGATTTGAAATCCCCAAATGGTGTTGCTTTGGTCGGGAGTGCCCTCAAAATCAAACCCAGTTCTTCCAAGATCTGTGATGGGAGCGAGTATGTTCATTCCTATTCCTTTAGAGAGGCCGCCGAAGCGGATATTCTTACAGACACCGACGGTATTTTCTTGCCTGAGGAGACCACTTGGGATCAGGGAGAGGGCTGTGTTGGAGTGGAAGAGGAAATTCGACGGCGGTACTCCTACTTGCGGTTACTGAGTGATAGCAATCGGAGATGGGGATATCGCGGGTGCAGACGACTGAGCCACTTAAGGTAAAGTTAACTTGGCTATTTTGATCGAGGTCCAGAGATTTGGAGAACCGGAACGGCGAGATGTTTACGTCGTGGATGAGAACGCTCCCTAGCGTTCCCTCGGTGAGGCTGATGATTGGGATGAGAAGCTTAAGGTTTATACTATTAATATGACTATTGAGACCCTGGTGCCTTTAGCACCCAGACTTGGTTGTCCTACAAGGCTTCCCAAAAAGCGTCGCTTTGCTCCTTTGAGGGGACGAGTTCTAGGAGAAGCGGGCTTTCGGTGGTTTCAAGAAGGTCGAAGTCTTCTTCCTGGGTCACTTTGATGTGGTTGATTCCCCACATTTCGGCCCATTTTGAAAGGTCGGCTTCGTGTGGCTGGACGATGGCGGCGCGTTGTTCGTCGCTCATGCCATCGAGGCGGGGGAGTCGCTCAAAAATGGCGCCGCCTTTGTTATTTATCACGACAAGGACACGGCCGGACGTCTCAATTTGTGAAAAGAGGGCTGGCGAGGAGAGGTCATAGAGTGTGGTGAGATCGCCAAAAATTCCCCAGGCGTCTTCTTCGTCGGTCGTGGCTCCGAGCCAGGTGGAGAGCTGGCCGTCGATGCCATTGGCTCCGCGATTGGCGCGGACGTTGACGTAGGGGACTTCGCGCTGGGCGAAATCATTCCACTCTCGGATGGGGAGGCTATTTCCTAAAAAGAGGCTATCACTGGTGGTGGCGTAGATGGAAAGGGTGCGCACAAGGCCCGGTTCGCTGTCGGGGTAGGCTTCGAGGAGTTCGTCGATGCGGGAGAGTTCCCTGCGAGCATTCGGGAGGTCGTCGCGGATGTCGCCGATTTCTTGTGGGTCTCCCAGGCCTCTGAAGATACGACCGACTTCGGCGGCGATGACATCGGATTCCCGAGCGAGTCCCGGGAGTCCGTTTTTGCAGATCGAGAGAACCTCGATCTTGGGTTGATCTTCGAGGTCACGCCAGAGTCGACTCACGGGAACCTCTCCGAGGCGGATGACTTTTCCGGGGAGATTTTTTCGTAGAACCGCTTCCGGAGTGATGAGATTGCCAAGGGCTTCGCGGAGTCCACTGGTGACGTCGGCCACGACGGGGACGGCGAGCTGCTTGAGAAAGTGGAAGGTCTCTTCACGGTCGTCTTCATCGAGTCCACCGACCATCACGACGAGGCCTTTAAACACTCCTTTGCTGAGAAAGTCGCGGAGCTTGAGGACATCGAAGGAGCGTCTTTCGGGGAGAAAAGGTTCGGGTTCCGGGTGCTCGATGGGGTCTTCAAGTTTCGCTTCTCCCAAGGGAACATTGAGATGGAGAGGGCCGTGACCTTTCCAATCGGGTCCTACGTGGGCGTAGGCGGTGAAGATGCCATCTTGTTCGATGGCTTGGGGGGCGCCGCTTCCACGGAAGTCCTCCGGGCGATCGGCGGAGACGATGATGAGAGGAAGGACAGAGTAGTGAGCCTCGATGACGGCAGGAAGGCATTCGGCGACGGCGGTGCCACTGGTGGTGACAACGGCGCAAGGAAGGCCAGTGGCCTTGGTGCGACCAAGGGCAAAGAAGGCAGCGCTCCGTTCTTCGAAATGGTGGAAGGTCCGGAGTTTGGGATGCATGCAGAGATGGCTCACGAGCACGGCGTTTCGAGCGCCTCCGCAGAGGACAAATTCATCGCAACCCAGGGCGAGGAGTTCGGAGATGACTTCGGCTTCTGTTTTCAAGATGGGGAGAGTGTGCTGGGGAAGGGGTGGAGGCAAGGCTTGGGACATCAGGGGGGAGCAGGGCGCTTATACGAGGAAGATTTAAACCGGAGATAGATAGGATTGAAGAGGAAAGATTTGGGTTTCATCGACACATGAAACGATTTTAATAGAAAAGGCCCCGAGTATGTCGGAGCCTTTTGAAAAAGTAAGAAGATGATTCTACTCAGTTTCGATCATCCGGAAGAAGTAATTTTCCTCATCATATTGAGTACCGATGGCGGCACGCTCGCCATTTCCTTCGAAGAGTGGGCCGAGGTCGTCGAATTCTTCCAAATCAAACGAGATTCCAGCTTGGTAGAACCGGCCGGATTGCGTTGGGAATTCGATACCCACACCAGCTTCGATGCCAAAGACGCTGACGACAGTTGACTGTCCATCACCACCGGCAGCAGATACGAGCGAGAGATCGTCGATGAGAACTTCGCCTTTTGCATCTTCACCCGCAATGGCTCCGGTAGCGCCGAAGATCTGGATGTAGGCTGTCACGGCTCCATCAGGAGCGACGAGTCCGGTGCGTGTGATTTCGGCCCAACCACCGGTTCCACCGTTAAAGGCGGTGAACCCGAAGGCTTCACTGACGATGGCTCCCACATCATTAAGCCACTGAAGACGGTAATTCTGCACGTAGCTGACTCCGCTTGAAATCTGCTTTGCGCGGAACGAGAAGTCGTAGGAAGTGCCGGGTTCGATGAAGCTACCGCCAGCTGCGACGTTGTGCTGAATTTCCGATTGATGGGGTGTTGGGGAGGCATCATTCTGCACGGCGAGGCGCACGGAGTTTGATCCGGAGAAGGCATCGGTATCGATCAATTCGGGAACCTGGCCGGTGGGTGAGAAGCAGACCCATTCCAGGGGGCAGGCGGGATCACCGAAGTCGGTGTCTTCAAATCCGCCATTGGTGAGAGCCTCACCCGAGGTAGTTGATGATTCAAGGATGCGGTAGAAAGGCGCATTGCTGGGATCGAAACCCTGTCCTGAGGTGCTTCCCGTGAAGGCTGGGCCGAGGTTGGTCCAGGTGACCTGATCTGGTGAGCTTTGAGGCTGGAAGAAGTTGCTGGCGCTGGAGCCGCGATTCCAGCGGAAGAGTCTTCCGAAGACGAGTTGGGTTTCGGTAGAACCAGCTGTCGGATCTGGCGGGGTCGTGCCTTCACCAACGGTGATGGTGTCAAAACCAACCGATGATCCAGCGATGCCGAGAGGAAGCATCTTAACGTGGGACGCTCCAGCGGGAACAGTGACTTCGAAGGAGTAAGTTTCCCAAGTCGAGCCATCGCCGATGAGATCGGGGTAAAGGTTCCCAGTGTTACCAACGAGATCTCCTCCATTGAAAAACTCGAGGCGGAGTCCGCCGATTCCACTTCCATCAAAGATTTTCATGTCCTGTTTGAAGTTGACAGTGTCTCCTGCGGTAAGGCCTAGGGAGCTGATTGTGATGGGAGCGCCGCCATTGGCAGCCCAGAATCCCGTGCCGGCAGTTGGAGGGACACTGTTAATGCGTCCGTGGCCATCGGGGTTTCCACCGGTGGAAGGATATGCAAAAGTGATATCGGTTCCTTCCTGGAACCAGCTGGTGCTGCCGTTTTCAAAGTCGCCATTTGGGACGAGCGGGGCTTCGCCTCCGGTGGTATTATAGCTGATGTTATCGAAACCGACCGAGGAGTTGGCTCCCCAAAGGGGAACTAGTTTAAAGCCATCGACGCCCAGAGGAATTGCGATTTCAAAGGTGTAGGTTTCCCAAGTCGAGCCATCGCCGATGAGGTCGGGGAATATCTCTCCGCTTGAGCCGGTGTTTGCTCCTGCGGTGGTGAAGTCGAGCTTGAGGCCGCCGATAGTGGACCCTGAGAGGAGTTGCATGTCTTGTGAGAAATTGTAAGAATTTCCAGCTTCGAGTCCGAGGGAATCGAGGCTGATGGAATTGCCGTCATTTCCGACCCAGATGCCGAAGCCGCCGGAGGTCTTTTGATCGATGACGCCGAAGCCACCGGTATTTCCGCCGGTAGTTGGATAGCTGAAGGCGAAGGTGCCGGCTCCTCCGGAGACTTCCTCCCAAGAGGTGTTGCCATTTTCAAAATCACCATTTGGGAAGAGTTCAGCCAGACAAGGCTGCCAAAGAAGGCCTAGAGTGAGGGATCTTTTTAAGAGGTTCATCGGTCAGTTTCTTGTTGAGTCGCCATTTATCACGATAAATGGGAATCCCGCAAGAAATAATTGCATTAAATTACATTAATGTTACAGACGTGAAACGGCTCAGTGATTTAGAGATGAGGTTGATCTTACGTAGGGAAGTTAGGCGGGACGCCTAACTTCCTTTTTCTTAATGAGGCTCACCATTTCGTGCATGGTGGAGACTGTCGCGAAGCAGCGAGGGCCCGGAGCAACTTCCCGCTTATCGGAAGTCGATGAGTTCGATGTCGAAGATCAATTATCGTCAGAAATGCGAGGTAGATCGAGAGGATAGTCCGCTTGCTTTTTGCTACTTCTTTTTCTTCTTTACGAGGGCTTCCATGTAATCGAGGAGGCTGGCCATTTCGTGCACTGTGAACCCCGCCATGAGGCCGGGAGGCATGAGAGAAGTGGGGAGAGTGGAGCGGGATTTGATGTCGGCCTTTTTAAAGGTGTGCTCGGCGCTCGTGATGTCGCGGAGGGAAACGGTGTCGCCGGACTCATCGGTGACGAAGCCAATGATGGCTTTGTCATTTTTGAGATTGAAGAGGTTGGTGGCGAAGCCTTGCGCGATCGTTTTGTTGGGGTCGAGGATGGATTCGGCGAGCTCGTTGCGACGGTAGGTCTCGGCGATGTTGCCAAGGTAGGGGCCTTTCTGCGCTTCGTCTTGGGAGACGGTGTGGCAGGCGTTGCAAGTGGCGCGGGTGAAGATGGCCTGTCCGAGAGCGGCGTCGCCCTTGTGCTTGGTGACGGCGGCGACTGCGGCGGCCGGCTTGAGGGTGGCGATCTTGGGCGTCTTGTCTTCGTCTGGAGCCTGGATCTTGAGGCGTCCGGCGGCGTCTTTGGCTGCTTTGGCGATGGCTGGATCGGGATCGCTTAGTGCGATGGCGATGCGGTCGTTGATGACGGGGTTTCGCAGCTCGGTCGCGGCCTTAATGAGGGCGAGTTTTTGCGCGGGGTCGGACCAAGCGTGGCCGATCGCTTTGAGCGACATTTCGCGGGACTCGGGGGAGCCGCCTTTTCGTGAGGCGAGTTGGAGGACGGCCATGGAGGCCCAGTGGCCTTCGGGAGTGGTCGGTTTCTCGGCGGCGAGTTTTTCGAGAACGAGGTGGTGGTTCTCGAGTTTGGGTGCGTTGAGGAAATAACCACGGGCGGCGCTTTGGTCCTTGCCGAAGCCTTTGGCCTTAGCGAGAGAGACGAGTGCTTGAATGGCGGCGGGGAGAGCTTCCTGATTGTCAGAATTTGCGAGGATTTTGACCGAGTCAGCGAGCGCTCCGGGAGCGGTTTCGGGATTGCGGGCTCCCTTGATCACGAGCGGAAGCGCGCTTGCGGGGGCGTCATCGACTGCCGCGATCTGAGCGATGGCGGCTGGGATGAGCGAGTCGTCTTTAGCTGCAAGCTCGATGATCTTGGTGAGTGCCTCGTTATCCTGAATGCGGTTTTTATTGAGCTTGGTGACGATGAAGGCGGCTTCCTCGGGAGGGGCGTCACTAAGGATGGCTTTGAGGGCGTTGAGGATGCGCTTGGATTGCTCCCATGTTTCCGGCTGGTAGTAGGGGCCGCGGGTGTCGGGGCGGGTTCCCCAAGAGGTGCCGGTCCATTCAGCTTCCTTTTGGTAAAGGCGGGCGAGGGTGGAGAGAAGAGGGAGGCGCTTAGCGGGGTCCTTTTGGGTTTTGAGGCGTGCAAGGAGTCCGTCGACGACTTCCTTTTTGTGCATGCGCATGAGGGCCCAAGCGGCTGCTTTGCGGGTGTCGATGTTGTATGAGTCGATTTGGGAAAAAGCGGCTTCGTGCGCGGACATCTTTGCGAGAGCTCGGTAGGCGGTGTGGCGGATGACAGGGTCGAGAGAGGAGAGGTGCCTGGCGATGGCCGGGGCGGCTCCGGTTTTGTTCTGTCTTGCAGCCGCAATAATTGCTTCTCGGTTTCTAATGATGTCTTTTACTTCCAAGCTCCACTTGAAAAATTTATCACTAATTGGAGTAGGTTGATTTTTTGTTACCAAATCCTGTGCCATATCTCCGTAGGCTCTCGTGAAGAAAGGTGCCATCTCCTCTGAGTTTTCCAGGTGTTCGAGAATTAGGTGGACGACTCTGGCACTATTTTCACTTTCGATTCCCCGCTGCGCAACGGTGTAAAGGGCGGCGACTCTCACTCCGAGGGAATGAGATTTGTCTAACGCTAGTGTGAGTAGTTGATGGTTGATCGATTCCGTTTCCGGTCTTCTTAAAAGAGTTCTCTGGATTGTTAAACGTCTGATATGGGAAGGTGAGTGGAGGGCGGTGACGAGTGCCTTGTTCGTCATTTTTTCATAATCCGGGAGTGGCTCGGGCTTGTAGCCTTTCGGGGTGACTCGGACGATGTAGCCTTGGTCGGGGCCGGCCCAGTTGAAGGTGCCGGGGCCTTTCCAGGCGGCTTGGTAGACGGCGGACATGCCATCGACGTCGGCGTCGGTGGGGCGGGTGACTTTGATGAACTTTTGCGGCGGGGCGGTTTCCTTGAAGGTCGCTCCTTCGGGTTCGACGCTGTGACGGAAAAGGCCGGTTTTGCCCCAGTCGCAGGTGAAGGGGGCATTGTTCCACTCGGCGGGGAAACCGGGCTCGGCGATGTAGACGCCACCGCAGCCGGAGCCGCCGCCGTAGTCGGCGAGGGGGTGGAGGTGTTCTTTTTCGAAGTTCTTGTAGAGGCGTGGGTAGCCGTGATCGGAGAGGCCGGTGAAGTGGTGGAGGCGGACGTCCCAGCCGCCGCCGTCGTTCGTGTTGTCACGGGCGAACATGTCGAGGGTCGGTGACATGGGGGTGGCGAGGATGTTGCGAGTGCCGGTTGAGAAGATCTCGAGTCCGGAGCCATCGGGTCTGAAGCGGATGACGCCTCCGCCACGGTGTTGCAGGGTGCGGCCGTCGGTGCCGGTCGCTTTCATGAAGCCGAAGTCTCCGCCGGCGATGTAAATCCAGCCGTCGATGCCAAGTTCGAGTCCGTTGGTGGTGTGGTCGGCCGGGCGGTCTTTGAAGCCGAAGGCGATGTCTGAGATGAGGCGCCTGGAGGACTCGGCAACACCATCGTGATCGCGGTCAAAGAAGACGGAGATGTGGGGCGGGTGGAGGAGGTAGAGGCGGTCGTGGTCCCAGATGAGGCCGCGGGGGGAGTCGATGTTGCTGACGAACTCGGTGACTTGGTCGGCGCGGCCGTCTTGATCGGTATCGCGCAGGCGGAGGACACGACCGCGATTGGGCTGGCGGCCGAGGGAGCCGTTGCCATCGGAGGAAACGTAGAGGTCGCCTCCGGGAGAGGCGGCGACGTAGACGGGGTAGTTGGCGGATTGCCAGGAAGCGAAGAGGGTCTTCTCGAAGCCTTCGGGGATGGTGGTGTCCTTGAGAATAGTGGCTTCTTCGGCGGGGGTGAGAGAGGGAATGAAGGGCTTGATGTTGCCTTCTTTTTCGAAGCCTTTACCGAGGGACTTTTTTTTCTGAGTGGCTTTATCGAGAGTGGGGAAGAGCTTGAGAGGGCCTTTTTCGTCGGTGAGTTTGATTTCCCAGAAGCCGGGCCATAGCCCGTTTTGTTGCTTGAGGACGGTGACGCGGAGGAACTTGGTTTTTTCGGCGCGGAAGGTGTCCTTGGTGTCGGATTGGCGGGTGTTGGCGGAGCCGTCGTGCGCGATGGTCCAGGATTTGCCGTCGAGGGAGGTTTCAATTTTATATTGATACCACTGGTCTCGTTTTTCCCAGGCGATTTCGGCCGAGGTGACGGTGGTGGGCTTTTTGAATTCGAGCTGAAGCCAGTTGGGCATGGCGGCGCCGTTGCCGGTCCAACGAGTTGTGAGGTCTCCATCGATGGCTTTCCAAGGGAAGTGGCCGGCGTCGGCTTGGACGTTCTTCGCGGTGATCTTGACCGCAGTGGCGTCCTTGGGTGGATTTGCGAAGGCGGTATCCAATTTTTTGGCCTCCTTTTTCACTTCCTTGATGAGATTCGAACCGGTGTAGGGAGTGAGGAAGTCGTCGTTGAGCTTACCGCAGGACCAAAGGAGGCCGCGAGTGACGAGGTCGAGGTAGCGTGGGTCCTCAACGGTGTAGTTATTGTGACCAATGGTGGTGGAAAAGGAGGGAGCGCCTTGCTTGGTGTTGACCCAGGCAACGATGGCGGAACGCTGCTTTCCATTGACGTCCTGATGGCCGAGGGCGAGGGGCTCGGCGTCGAAGACCTGTGCGTTGTTGTAGAGCTCTTCCTTTTTAGTGACCCAATCGGTGAGCGGTTTGGTGATGGGATGGTCGGGATTGGTGAACTCGATGGAGACGGGTTCCTGAGGGCCGTGGCCAGTGGAATGAAGGCCGAGGTGCTTGGCCCATTGATCGGTGCCATTTCTAAACGAGTGCACGGCGCAGTGAAGGTGGACGGCGGGAATGGTCTTATGGACTGCGAGGATGTTCTTCATCGCGGTGAGGTCCTTATTCGAGGCAGCGCATTCGTCGTGAATGATCACGTCGTATCCCTTGGCCCAATCGGGGTTGTCATAAAGTGGGAGCGGGGGATTGGTGCTGCGGTCGTTGGTCCAGATGACATCAACGCGGACGTTGGCGCGTTCCTGGATGCCCTTGTAGAGGATCTCGTGCTGTGCCTTGTAATCGTGGCAGCAGCCGCCGGCGATGAGGAGGGCTTTGAGGGGAAGGGGTTCTTCAGCTGCCTTGGGTTCCGCCTTGAGGAAGAGGAGCGGGGTGAAGAGGATCAGTGAAAGGGGGGCAAAGATGCGTAGAGACTTCATGGGTGTTGAGAAAAGATTCGTGTTCAACGAAGGAAATCTTTCACGAGAGAATGAGGGATGAAGGGATCTGATGAGAGAAGACTGCGGGTAAACTATTTTTTGGAGCGAAGCTGATTGGCTTGTTTAGGGAGATGATTACATCGATTTTCGAGGTTTTCCATTGGGATTGGGAGAGTTCGCTGAAGGCGGATATTATACGGATCAGTGGAAGATTTACGGTCATTCCTATGACGTCGATCTTCAATCGACTAATCCTCTTCTCCGGTAAATCATGGAGCGTTGCCTGCATGCTGGTATGAATTTGACCGTTGGCCAGAAAGGAATCTTATGCTGCGCCTCTCGGTCAGAGCGTTGATGAAAATATCTGAGAGCTTAATCGTAAGTCAGCTGAGCCGTGGCAGTGGTGACGCTATTCCGTTAGGCTTGGAAGGAGGGCTTCGAGGGTGACGGTGCTTTCGTGGCAGGGATTATTTTTTTGAAGAGTTGGAGGAGAGTTGGCGGATGAGTTTTGCTTCAGGGGCGGGGAGGCCGGCGGTGAAGGTCAGGGTTTTTGGGTCGGCTTTAAAGAAGGTTTGGTAGAAGACGCAGGCGGCGAGGTAGGCTCCTTTTTTGGAGGGGTGGCTGCCGTCTTTGGCGTAGAGTTCTTGACCGAGTTTGGGGTTCTTCTTGCGGAGGGCGCTCCAGGTGTCGCCGACGGGAGCAAGGGTGGCTTGGCAGGTTTTGGCGGTGGCGGCGTAGTTCTGGCTGATAGCTTTTTGCATTACTTCGTAGGTGGGGAACTTTTTGGGGTTCTTTTTGTCGCCATCGCGTCGTCCCCAGGTTTGGTAAAAGACGGTTCGGGCTCCGGAGGCATCGATGATTTTGTCGAGGCCAAGGGCTGCTTTTTTGAAGCGGTCGGGGAAGAGGGCAGGGGTTTGGCTTTGGTCCTGAAGGACGACGATGTCGAAGTTGCCGGTTTTGATTTTTTCGGTGGTGGCCTGATTGGTGAGGTGGAAGGCGAGGGTTTTTCCGCCGGGGTTGATGAAGGTGAGTTGGGTGTCGGCATGGGGGGAGGATTTGATGAGTTCGGTGACGGTTTTACGAATACCGCCGGTGTAGCTGTTGCCGATGAAGAGGATTTTTTTTGGCTGCGGGGGAGGTGGGGTTTTGGCGGTGGTTTGCGCTATGAGGGAGGTGAGGGCGAGGAGCAGGATGAGGAAAGTGGACTTGGTGGGCATTGTGAATATGGAGGTGGGCTTGAGATGTTATTGAGATTCCTTGGCTTTCTTTTTTGCTTCGAACCGGGGCTTTCGTTTGGCGGCCCTGTCGGCATCCGTTGACCTGTTTTTGGCTCCTTGAGGGGGTCCTGTTTTGACCATTCTGGGGTAGTCGATGATTGCTTGGGCGAGTTTTTTAGGATCCTTGCGGACGTCGAAAGCCGCGAGATTGTGGTCCTTGGTTTCGAGCATCCACTTGCGAAGCCTTTGCTGGAATTTTTGGATCCTATCCTGGTGGTCGGGGGAATGGATCAGGTTGGTGGTGGAGCCTGGATCGTTTTTGAGATCGTAGAATTCTTCGACGACACGATGGCGGAAGAGGTCAACGCGGGCTTGAATGACGGGGTCGGATTTTCCGGCGGCCTGCATCGCTTTAAAGGGATCGCC
>OJCA01000012.1_pt1 | contig 34201 bp, 36 predicted proteins | sample 1591551 | NCBI WGS metagenome assembly OJCA01 (sample SAMN05416738, study PRJEB24817) | seawater metagenome | isolation source: Sea water | place: Canada:Atlantic | collected 2013-07 | reverse complement strand
ATCTACACGTAAGGAGTCGTCGGCAGCGTCAGATGTGTATAAGAGACAGCCATATTTTCTTATGGAACAGTGATCAGTTGTCTCCTTTCAAACCCCCTACTGAGAAAAGAATGTCTCAAAAGATTGAATTTTCCTGCCCGTCTTGTCACACGGCACTGAGAGTTCCCGCTGAAATGGCAGGAGTAAATGGCCCTTGCCCAACATGTCGCAGTACAATTGCCGCCCCGCATCCCCAACCGGTTGCAAAGCAGCCGATAGCAACGCCTACCCCTCCTACGGGAGGGTCGCCTTCTCTCCAACAAAAAAGTAATCTTCAGCAAAACGCCCCAGCCCCACAGACTGCTCCAGCGATTACTCCTGTTCAGCAAGGATTCAACAGAACCCGACCCGACACCCAACCAACGCAAAGCTGTCAGTCAACACAGGCTCCCCTCCAAAGTGGCGCCATACCCGCTATTCGACCGTTAGGAGCATCCCCGCACCAACAGCGTATCGAGAGTTCCGTTAATCCTAGGGCATTTAACGCAACCGGTGATTCCGGATTGGGTCGTAAGAGCGTTGACGTAGGACTGCTGACTCCCATTCGGACCAAGCGTCGGATTTGGCCCGCCTTTGTATTCCCCCTCTTGTTCATTGGGCTGTCAGTAGCCGTTATCTATTTGATTCTTGATATGATGAAAGTGTTTGAGCCGGAGGTTCAACCTGAAGCGGAGCTCACTCCTAACGAATCTCTTATAAGCGAGGCTCTTTCTAACCCACCTGCGCTGGTCCCCGCTGAAGCACCAGAAGCAACTCCCGCCGTCACAGATCCTTCTGTGAGACCCACTCCTCCAACCGAAGTGACGCCCGACTCTTCTGAAATCCCCAAGGAACTGGAGCATGACAAGCGGGACGTAAATACTCCTAATGAAATTCCTTCAGAACTTCCACTGGCGGTAAAAAAAAAGAAGAAATCGATATTGATTTAGGAATTCTTCATCAAACAGGGGTCGAAAATACCCGTTTCATTGTCGCTAGCGAAGGAATCCTAAGGCAATTTTTGTCAGCAAAGACTTTTGAGGAGCGTCTCCCATTCATGACGAAATCGCGGCGTAGTCCGGAAGAGCTTCGTAGTAGCGCTCTCGCAGGACCTCTTCCGAAGGTTATTGCTTCCCGGTCTGAAACTTTCCCCCCTCCACCAAGTGGACATGTGATGGATTCTTATCACTCGGTCGTTTTTGACATGCCCAGTGCAGAGAGGAAGAACCGGATTATCTCTCTCCGTCTCGTTTCTTATGCGGGGGATGAATCCCCCAGGATCCAGACTGACGTATTTTTGGACCTCTACGACGGTAATGCAGGTGAGTTTGCGGAAAAACCGGTAGACGGACTGCTCACGGTTCACGCTGTCGTTAAGGTGTCGTCATTTTGCTTTGTCGATGGCATCCCAGATGCAGCCTCCAAAGCAACGGTTTCTCTCTTGCAGAATATTACCGCTACTTCAGATATCATCGCCAAGGCCTTTTTAAAGGCAGAATCTGATATCTTTAAAAAATTACGGAACCTAATTCCCGGAGATTCTCATGCTGCTGTGACGCTCACGTTGGAATGGAACACCACTGAGGATCCCACGAAACCTTACCTCGAAATCGTTAGGCTAGATGCTCTGGATTGGTCAATTGACTAAGCCCGCATCAGCCAATGCCTTCCAGCCACCATAGAGAACATAGACGTCGAATCCCATCATCTCAGCGAATTTCTCCCTGAGGACACTGGCAATCGTTTCACTCGATTTGCACCCTTCTTCACTGCAATAGATCACGATTGTTCGGTAAGGATCCCCTTCACGGCTAGCGGCAAACATAAATGTTTCTTCCAAGGCTAGATAATCCTCGTTAACATCGTCGGTAAAAAGAATTGAACCCTCTACTCCATTTTTTTCCCAAATGTTTCGTGGTCGAGCATCGACCCAAAGATAAGATTGATTATCCCAACCCTGAACCTCAGAAAGACAAATTTGCCCGTCCTCAAGAAGATCTTCCGAGCAAGTGATCGAACGGTCAGGCGGGCCTACTATTTTCCAAGTGCCTAATGCTCCGAGCGATGCGAGTGCAACGATCCCGAAAGAGCCCATTAAAAACATCTTCATTTCCGCTCCTTCTTAACGACAACAAAGACCTGATGCCGCTCATGGCGCTTGATCGCGCAATCTGTCTTCAAACGGATCATCCCCATTCCCGGCTTCTCAGTGCTGGATGGTTTAACTTTTATTTCATACTCCCATCCCTCTCTGATGGTCTTCACTTCGTAGGGGAAGTTGCCACTCGTCCCCGAATTTTCGATAAGTTTAATCGGCTGGTCGTGATTCACTTTGATCTTAAAAGTCTTCTCCGTCGGCGTCTCTCCGATCTCCCACTTTAACGTGGAAGGTTGAATTTCGAATAAGATAGGGATCGTCACTCTCACGACTAACTGAATGGGCTTATCGACCCCTTTCATTTTCAAGACGATCGCTTTGTCAACCGTCCCCTTAAAATTACCCATCTTGAAACGGCCGAAAATCCTTCCATTCTCCCCGATATCCCATCTTAACTTAGTGGATCGATCTGGATTGAGCGGCTCAACCCGAGCGGTCAAGCAAGTACATGGGGCTTCGTATTCAATAATTTCAGCTGCCGACCCCATGATTTCAAAGGGGAATTCAACAGTGATCTCAGTGACATCAGGCTTGGCGGTAATTTCAACGAGCTTTGTTTTAAATACCATTTCAGCATTTATCAAACTGCTGAGACCGAAGATTAGCAGGATCGCGACTTTCATATTATTCTGTTAACTCAAGAAGCTCAACCTGAATAATCAACCGCCCTCCTCTCCATTCAGGTCCAAGAAGGTAGAGTGATTTTCCCTTCACTAAGGTCGGATTGGTCTGGAAAAGCTTTCGCTTTGATTGCCAATACGCCAGTGCCATTTGAATACGGCCCCTCCCTTCCCTCTTAAGTGGCTCAAAGCTAATCAACATCTCCTTCGATGGACGGAGAGGTGTTGCCCAACTCTCGTAGCTTCTTAGAATCTCCGGATTCTCAACACCTAAAGTTCGATAATACTTAAAGCGTAGCGGCTCGATCTCCTTCATTGCCATCACTTGCGCTTCAGGAATCACTTTTCCTCTCGGTCCGGCACGATCACCATCTTCGTTGGTGGCAAAAATCATTTCGACCCGGAGAGATCCGATTTTATCCTTCCCTGGATCGTCTCCAAAAGAAACGTTAATAAAGCAAAGAAAGGTAACAATGAGCAGAGGTTTCATGAGTCTAGTGGAATCGTTTCGCTTCAGCCCGTTGGTAACTCACCGGAAGTTCCCCCTTCTTAATCCCCGCAAAACTCGCATCATCCGAAATGGCACTCAGTCCTGTGACAATAATCGCTGAAACATCACCTTCCGCATCAGGGATGATCTCGGCATTTAAGGAATCTTCAGAAAAATAAACTGAAGTTAGCGAACTCGTCGCCACTGATCTTGTTATCGATTCGCCTCCTTCTTGCCCAAGTCGCTGCCCTGCCAGAAATGCGAGCACGAGCGCCATTGCCCCGGCCGGAGCCCAGGCCCACTGCAAACTCTTCCACCAGCGTTTCGCTTTCTCCTTGGGTAGCCGTGACACTTGATCTAGCATCACTTTTCGCATCAATTGGTTGTTAAAGAAGTCCGGATAAGGAGGTTCAACAGATGCTGGGATCTCCTTTTGGATCTTCGCCTTTACGCTTCGCATCGCGGAAAGCTCACCTGCAAGCTCTGAGTCTTCTAAGAGGATTACTTCTAGCTCTGCTTGTTCAGTAGCAGTCAACTTGTGATCCACCCACTTCACCATGAGTTCATCAGTAATTTCTTTGTTCATCAGTTAACAATATTTGGAGTTTCTTTCGGGCATAATAAAGGCGGCTCATCACTGTCCCCAAGGAACAGTCCATCGCTTTCGCGATCTCCTTGTAATCAAATCCTTGCACTTCACGCAGGAGAATCGTTTCGCGGTGCTCTGCTGATAATGTCGCCATCGCCGCATTGATCTCTTCTCCCAACTCAGAATTCTCAAGTGCTCGATCGGGGCGAGGATCTTGATTTGGTGTCGTCATCGAGCCCACTGCGACCGAGCCTTCGCTTAAAATGGTGTCATCAAACTCCCCTGCGGAATCAATTTTACGCTTCCGCAGCCAGTCGTAGACTACATTGTGGGCGATGCGGTAGAGCCAGGTCGAAAACTTCGCCCGCGCTTCAAATTTCGGCAAAGCCTTCCAGACCTTCAGGAAAACCTCTTGAGAGAGATCCCAGGCATCAGCTTCATTTTTGATCATATTTTGAACCATCGCATAAACCTTTCCACGATGGCGGGTTACGAGTGTCTCGAAAGCCCGGGTATCCCCTGATTGGCAGGACTTGATCAATTCATGATCGGAAGGTCCACCTTCCGAAAGTCCTGCATCGGAGGACGCCCCAACAGGCGCCATCAATGAGTTAAACGTGACCCTACGGAAAAAATTCATGAAGAACTAAGAAAAATTAGCGGAACCGATACGAACTGACGACTTTAAAAGCCGGGAATTCCGGTCAATCAGAGCCGATTGAACGATAAAATGGATTCACCGTCCTCAAAAAATCCAACCACCGGTTCACCTCCGGTTTTTCAGGAGCAAAGACCGAAAGCTTCTTTCCGGTTGAGCGGAAGTTGATTTCTTGCGTGCGCCCCCATAGCTCTCCGTCGATTTCCACTGGGATTGCCTCGGCGCTGGTGACCCTGATTCTTGCCGCCTGAAAATACTCAACCGACTCTCCTGGGGAAAGCGGATCAATCCCTCCTTTTACCAATCCGCGCAACGAATCTCTGATGAACTGAAATCCCGACTCTTTAAAAATTATCACATCAAGGAGTTCATCTGTATTTCTCGCCGTTCTGAAAAGGGGAAAATGTCCCCCATAGAGAGAACCGTTTCCGATCAAAAGACAAACTCCACGCAGCTCCCTCCCTTCTTCGGTAAGAACGGTCATTGCGGGAGGAACAGTCCCTAATACACGGACACCGGCAAGGAGGTAAGCCAGCGGTCCAAGCCGTCTTTTACTTTCCCAGCTCGTTGCCTCGATCACTTGGGCATCGAAACCCACTCCAGCCATTTGAACAAAAGGGACTCCGTTCATCTCAAAAAGATCCACTTCCTTTCGGCATCCATCATCGATCACTGCCATCGACTTCTCCAGCCGATCAAATGGAATCCCCATTTCGCGTGCAAAAACATTCATTGTTCCCGTTGGGAATACTCCCAGTGTCGTCGAAGATCCTGCCAGTCCTTCAATAGCAGCGTTGACTGTCCCGTCCCCGCCAGCAGTGATCACAACATCCTCTCCTACTTTTGCAAACTTCCTAGTCAACTCGATCGCCTCTTCCCTGCTTTGCGTCCGATGAATCTCAAACCTATGCGAATGAGCCTCGATGAACTCCATCGCACGATACCCTCTTTCGCTTTTTGCACGAGGATTCACGATGAGAGGGTATCGGCGTCGATTCTCAGAGGGGTCAGGCATATTGTTGGGCGGGATTAAAGCCCATTTCGTTTAGCTTCGCGAGGACCTTTGTAATCGGCAGTCCCACGATATTTTCATAGTTTCCATCAATTTTTTCAACGAGCCACTCACCGTGATCTTGAATGGCGTAGCCTCCCGCTTTATCGAGAACAGGAACGATATGAAGGTAGTCATCAATAACCGAGTCCGAGTATTCTTTGAAAGTGACCCGCGAAACTTCGATGAAAGTAGATTTCATTTCACCTTTTTGAAGGGCAACGCCGGTCATTACCTCGTGTGTCCTTCCTCGGAAGCGCTTCAAGTTCCCGGCTGCTTCGATAAGGTCTCTGGGTTTCCCGTATACCGTCCCGTCCATTACAACGATTGTGTCGGAGGCAATAATCAAATCATCAGGGCTCGATCGCGATATTACACCTGCTTTTAAAAGGGCGTTCGTGAGGCAGAGGTCTCGAGCTGGCAAGACTCCCGCCTCAAGCTCAACGACATCTGGGACTTCAACCGTAAACGTCAGTCCGGCAGCCCTCAGTAATTCCTTTCGACGAGGGGAGCCCGATGCTAAAATTAAGCGCATAGTGATAATTGAGGTAAAAAGGGCTTTCTAGTATCCTAGTTCAATAACCAATCGACTATCCCGCACATCATCCCCTTCCAGCCTCATTTGGTGGCCCTTGAAGCCGGAGAATCCACCGCCTCCTAATCCGTCAACAACGAAAGCACCAAGCAAAGAGAATCCCCATTGCCTCTTTCTTCCTAAGCCCTGATGTTCGGGTAATTGCTGGCGCTCGGGAGCTTGCAAATTTTTTCTATTCACGTTGGCTCTCGTTGCGGGATTCAAACGGTATACCCCGGTGCATTGAAACGGCTGAGCTATCGCCACTTTGGAGCCTGTGTTTCTTTGAGAGGCTGATAAGCGTGGTTGCGCCTCTATTCGAGCGGACGCAGCATCCCCTGCTTGCATCAATTTGGATGTCGTCAGCGCAGTATTCCCAGCCAACTCAGGAGATGTCTCTGGAGTCCTGTTAACTCGCTCCTGCGGGGTGATCCGGGGTGGATTTACAGGCTCCGGCTGAAAGTCTTGAGGCCTGAAAATCTCATGTGAATCAGAGGGCCTTGCGAAACTTGCGCCATTTGGCAAAGATCGGCGTCCGGGAATGGGAGGCAAGGCCTTACTCCAATTGTCTATGATCAGCTCGTAACCATAAATGGAGCAAGGTCCACAACTCTCTTTCATTCTCGTTGGAATACGAACCTGACATCTACAGTAGCAACATACGACCACTTCGCTTGAGGGCTTATCGACGACTGATTGAATAATATTCACCGAACCTAATAGTAGGTATTTCCCCTTAAATTGTCAAAACAATCAAATAATAAGGATCTTAATAAGAAAAATAGATATTTTTGACTCCCGCAAGACTCTCATATGTCAAGGGTGACGCTCCTATTTATTAATAATTTACTCACAGCCCATCACCACGGCATTAGCGGCAGCATAATGCTGAGTATGAGACAAACTCACCTTAACTTCCGTTGCTTCACATTTTTTGGCGAGGATTGTGGCATCACCATGAAGACGAACCTCAGGCTCACCAGTATCCCTTCGGATGATTTCTATATCAAGCCAACCAATCTCCTTCCCAATTCCCGTTCCGAAGGCCTTCGAAATCGCTTCCTTGGCCGCAAATCTCGCTGCGAGATGGATTTCAGGGCGTTTTTGCCGGTTGCAGTATTCCCGCTCTGCCGAGGTGAAAATACGATTCAGGAATCGCTCGCCAAATTCGTCGAGGGACGACTTTACGCGGCTCACCTCAACAACATCGATTCCTATTCCAATTAGCTTCATTCCTGATCCCCTTGGTAAGCAGCCATGAGCGCCTTCATTTCCGCGACCGCGGCCCTCAAGCCAATGAATAACGCCCTTGAAACAAGAGTGTGGCCAACGTTAATCTCTTTTAAGTTTTTAACGGAAAAAAGAGAGTTAATGTTCTGACGATGAATACCATGGCCCGCATTCACCTGAAGACCAAGACTCGCAGCTAAATCAGCACTAAGCCTGAGACGTGAGAGTTCGTTTTGATGAGGTTCGCCCTCCGCAAGAGCGAAGGATCCGGTGTGAAGCTCGATCATTTCAGCACCTAATTTCGCGGCAGCTTCGATCTGCTCTTCCTCCGGATCAATGAACAGACTCACCTTAATCCCCGACCCCTGAAGGGCGATTATGGTATCCTTCAGTGAGTCAAAATGACCAATTGCATCAAGCCCTCCTTCAGTGGTAATCTCTTCGCGACTCTCAGGAACGAGACAGGCAAAGTCTGGTTTCAGGTCGCAAGCGAAGGCCACCATTTCTACTGTATTCGCAAGTTCAAAGTTTAGCGGGAGATTCACTTCCTTGCGCATAAGACGCGCGTCCGCGTCCTGCATGTGACGCCGATCCTCTCGAACGTGGATCGTAATCGAGTCGGCTCCACCTTTTTGAGCCTCTCGCGCGGCATCAAGAACCGATGGCTCGAGAATAGGCGCATCCGGGTTCAATGCATAGCGGGCCTGCCGCAGTGTGGCGACATGATCAATATTGACTCCTAAAAGTAAGCTCATTGGAAAAGAGGGTCTCTAGTGACGGAAATGCCGGTGATTGGTGAAGACCATCGCCATGCCAGCCTCATCGGCAGCAGCAATCACTTCTTCGTCGCGAATAGAACCGCCAGGCTGAATGCACGCTGTCGCACCAGCATGGATAGCGGCATCAAGACCGTCAGCGAACGGGAAAAGCCCATCAGAAGCAATCACGCTTCCCTTGAGAGAAAGCCCAGCCTCTTTTGCCTTCCAAACTGCAATTCGAGCCGAATCAACCCGGCTCATCTGCCCCGCGCCGATACCAAGGGTCCGATCCGTTGAACCAAAGACAATTGCGTTGGATTTTACATGCTTCACCACGCGCCAAGAGAAGCGCATCGCCATCATTTCTTGCTCAGTCGGAGGACGCTTAGTGACCACTTTTGATTCGAGATCATCGATCCCCATGACAGTGTGATCCTTGTCCATGACCATCAACCCGCCTGGCGCGGAGCGCACGACAGGATCCTTGCGATACCTCTCGTAGCCTGACTCGAGCTTCATAATCCGAAGGTTCTTCTTCTTCTGAAGAATCGCCCGGGCCTCGGGCTCGAAGTCAGGAGCAATAATGACATCGGTAAAAATACCGGAAATCACGCGGGCCAGAGCTTCAGTCAATGGTCGATTCATCACGATTACCCCACCAAAGGGTGCCTGCCGATCCGTTTCGAAGGCCTTATCCCAAGCCACCCGTAAATCTTCGTCGTCCTGCCCTACTCCGCAAGGATTAGTGTGCTTAAGGATCGCGACGGTTGGGCGGCGATAATCGAGAATAATGTCCGCGGCTGCTTCGAGATCGAGAATATTGGTGTAACTCAACTCCTTGCCCTGGAGTTGGGAGAAGCACTCGCCAAATGCGCCATAAAGACGTGATTTTTGATGCGGGTTGTCGCCGTAACGGAGATCCCGATCCAGAGGAAGGTTGATCGCAAAGCTGCACGCCGTTCCTTGGTCACACTTGCCCAGGAAGTTGGAAATAGCACCGTCATAAGCTGCCGTCCGACGAAATACCTTAATCGCAAGCTCCTCACGAAGCCGGAGCGTAGTGTCGCCCTCATGCTCCCCCATCTCAGAAAGAACACGGGAGTAGTCGTCAGGGTCGACCACAACAGTAACTGCAGCGTAGTTTTTAGCAGCACTGCGAAGCATCGAAGGCCCGCCGATGTCGATATTTTCAATCGCCTCGTCAAGGGTGACCCCCTCCTTTTCGACCGTTTTCTCGAAGGGATAGAGATTCACGACCACAAGGTCGATCGTCGGAATACCATGTTTTTTTCCTTGAGCAACATGATCATCACTATCACGGCGTTGCAGAAGCCCGCCGTGCACCTTTGGATGAAGAGTCTTCAGACGTCCTTCAAAAAGTTCAGGAGCGCCAGTGTAGTCAGCCACATCGATCACTGGGAGACCCGCTTCCCGCAGCACTGCGGCAGTTCCACCGGTCGAAAGCAGCTCGACGCCATGATCCTCGTGGAGTGATTTTGCAAATTCAACCAGTCCTGATTTGTCGGAAACCGACAAGAGTGCGCGCTCAATCGCCATAATGTAGTGATGTTTTGAGCCTGTAAGACTCACCACATGGCTATTCCAGAGAACGAAAGGGAGCAAGAGGAATGTCGAAAGCTTCCGCATGTTGTGAACAACTAGCGATTTTTGCCATTCGTAATTCACTTCGAGGCACCGAGTTGCCTTTAACTTGACCGGAAAGGCATGTCACGCTCTCCAACAGGCTTGCGTCATTCAGCCCGGGGTTGGCGAAGCATGCGGAGCCTACTCAGGGATTTGATTACCCCGCATCCCAACTCCATAGGCCTTACGTTTCCTCAACTTCCAATTGCACCCCAACCAACAAGCCAGTTCAAATTTCACTGTTCGTGTTTAAATCTCAAATCGCCTCCGGCATCGTCATCACAAAAGCCCCGAGCAAAAATTTAACAACGAAGCAAAAGAGTCGGCTGCTGATTTTTAACTCCCACCTCGTAAAATCTCCAACGGTGGATGATGACAAACGCCCCGGCTCAGAGCGAGGCCACCGAGCACCGCAATCATCGTGACTGTCCCGAAGGCAGCCAAAAGAAGCCCTGCATCCGGCCATGGAGATGCTTTAAAAATGAAGGTCGCCAGCACTCCATTTGCCACGACAGCTAACAGAATCCCAGACAGCGCAGAAAGTAATCCAAGTGCGGCATACTCGATCACTAAAATGATCCGAACCTGCTTCGCCGAGGCCCCAAGCGTCCGCAGGAGCACACTTTCTTTCAGCCTCACATCGCGACCATTCAATAAAGTCCCGATCAAGATCGGAAGACCCGCCAACACCGTGAACCCAGCCAAGATGGTGATAACAGTCGAAATCTTGGCTAGAAGATCACGGACAGTTTCAAGAATTAGTGTCAAGTCAATCGCGGTAACATTGGCAAACTGACCCGCCAATTCTCTCTGCAACTCCCCCGAGGCCGCAGGTGTTGGCGTCCGTGTCGTCACCACATTGACTCCCGGCGCGTCCTCCAGCACGCCCGGAGGGAACACCATAAAGAAATTTAAATTGAAACGACTCCAATCGACACGGCGGATGCTTGTGACCTTAGTGCGAATCAGGATGCCCTGAACATCCATCGTGATCTCATCGCCGATGCCGACCTTTAAATCTTTGGCTATTTTTTCCTCCAGCGAGAGCGCTACAATTCCATTTGGATCGGCCCGCTCGCTCGCAAGTTCACCAGCGATGAGCGTCTCGGTAAAGTTCAGGGAATCGCGATAAGTCGAGCGAAACTCCCGCCTCGCAACCCAGCGTGGCACACCCGTCGCTTCGCCAACCTCCACACCATTGATCGACTGCACCCGCATCGTCACCATCGGCACACTCTCCATTACCGGAAGCTCTTTGGCTTCCAAAACGGCCTCTACCCCCGCCACCTGATCAGGCTGAACATCTATAAGATAAAGGTTAGGGCTTTCCTCCGACTGCTGAATATTCAGTCGACCATTCAAAAGTTTTCCGGCCGAAAGAATAGTTACTAATAGAAATGTCCCCAGCCCCAGCGATAGCAGAAACAGCAAGGTCTGATTTCCCGGACGATGCAGATTTGAAACACCCTGTCGGATCAAATATGGCCAGCGGGGCGCCAACACCCGACGACTCACTTCCATCAACCCACGAGCCACAGCCACCAACGCTAGGAAAGCTACCGTCAGCCCACCCACCATCGCCAGCGCACGTTTCCAGTTCGGATCATTGCCATAAGCAACCATCACCAGCAGTCCCACCAGCAAGGCATAAATTGGTAGCGATCGAAGGAAACCACCTTTCAAACTACCACCACTCCGCAAGGTCACCGCCGGTGAAATTTCACGAATCCGCATCAGCGGTAGGAGTGCAAATCCGCAGCACACCGCGAAGCCCGTCGCCGTCGTTTGCAAGGCGATCTTCCACTCCGGTGAAGGAGCCACCGAGATCGGCAATTCATCGTCGAGTGCCACCAATAACCCCATCTGCATCACAATTCCAAGCCCCGCTCCGAGAATAGCACCAAGCAACCCCAACGCCATCGCCTGTGCGAAATAAATTCCAAAAGCCATGTATCCCGGACACCCGAGACAGCGTAAGATTCCAATCGTCTGAATTCGCCGAGTAACGTGGGCATGCACCGCGCCCGCCACTCCGATTGCCCCCAGCGCCAGTGATGTGAGCGCTATCAGCCCAAGGAATTTTTGAAAGTTATCGAGCGCATCGCCCAGATTCTCACGCCGGTCCTCCGGAGTCTCCAAACGCCAGCGGGTGTCAGGAAACTCATCACGAACCCTGTCTTTCAGCACGCGCGACGCCAGGCCGCCCGAAAGTTTAAGATGCACCTGATAGCCCGCCATGCTGTTCTGAGTCAACAGCCCGCTGCGCTCGATGTCCGCTAGATTGACATAGACCTCCGGCGCAAATCCACTGAAACGGTTACCGCGCGGAGCGGGTTTATCGACCAAACCAAGAATCCTCAATCGAATTCCTCCCAGCTCCACTTCATCACCAATCTGCGCCGAAAACTGATCCAGGATCGCGGGCTCCACCAGCACTCCGCCTTCGTCCCTCAGCTTATTCCAGGCATCCACTGGTCGTGTTTCCACCTTTCCATAAAACGGATACTCACCCGCGATCCCACGCACCTGCATCAAACGTGCTCCACCATCCGGTAGGAATCGCATCATCGAGGGGAAACTCGTCTCACGACTCACCTGACTTGCCATCCCGGCTAGCTTTTCAATCTCATTAGCGCCGATTTCCTTACGCGAAGAAACCCGTAAATCAGAGCCCAACAGTGCCTTTGCCTCTACAGCAATCCCACGCTCCACGCTTGCCTTCAAGGAATGGATCGCCGTCAGTGCCGCGATCCCAGAAACAATCGCCAGCGAGAAAACCACCAGACGCAGCCGTTGCGAGCGACTGTCCCGCCACGCCATCCGCCAGACCCAGGGATGAAACAAGGCCGTCCACAAACTTCGTGGCAGCATCTTATGTTTAGAGTGCTCCATTCTCCTCCTCCGAGACAATGGTTCCGCCGCTCATCGTCACCACCCGCCGCGCCTTCGCCGCCAAAGCGGGATCATGCGTCACCAATACCAGCGCCGTTCCAGCCTCCCGATTCAGACCGAAAAGCATCTCAACAATCGGCCCGCTTGTTTCGGAGTCCAGATTTCCAGTAGGTTCGTCGGCAAAAAGAATCTTAGGTCGATGGATAAATGCCCTCGCCAGCGCCACCCGCTGTTGCTCGCCTCCGGACAGCTGTAAGGGGTAGTGATCGAGCCGATCACCGAGACCGACCTCCGTGAGTAATTTCTCCGCCTCCGCTTGGCCGCCGGATTCACCGCGCAGCTCCAACGGCACCAACACATTTTCAATCGCGGTCAGCGTCGGGATCAGCTGAAAGTTTTGGAAAACGAAGCCAACCAAGCGATTCCGCAACGCCGCGCGCGCATCCTGCCCCAGCGATTCGAGCGCCAATCCGGCCAACTCTACCGACCCCGCACTGGCATCATCCAACCCCGCGCAAAGCCCTAGTAAAGTCGTCTTGCCACTCCCCGAAGGCCCGACAATCGCTAGCGTATCTCCCGCATCAAGACTCAGGCTCACATCGGTGAGCACCGTCAAATCATCAGCCGCAGTCTGATGTGTTTTGCGAAGCGCGGTAACTTTCAGGATGGGTCGTTTGACATCACTCGGAGCGGATTCTAAAGTCGTAGAAGATAAGGATGACATATTTGAAACAGTTAATGGTCGGGCTACTATTAGTCGCAGCAGGACTAGTATTTGCCGAGGAAACTACAAATGCAAATGATACAGCCAAGCGCATCGTCATCCTCGGCGACAGCATCACCGCCGGCTACGGGCTTGATCTCAAAGAAGCCTACCCTGCCTTACTCCAAGCGAAGATCGACGTCGCCAAACTTCCCTACACCGTCGCCAATGCCGGAGTCAGCGGCGACACCACCGCCGGAGGACTCCGGCGAGTCGCCTGGGCCATGATAAAAGGAGCAGACGTCCTCGTTATCGCCCTCGGAGGCAACGACGGCCTCCGAGGCATCTCTCCCGAGGAGACCAAGAAAAACCTCCTCAGTATCATCAAAAAAACCCGCACCAAGAACCCCAAAATCAAATTTCTCATCGCTGGCATGCAAATCCCCGACAACATGGGATCGAATTTCACCACCCGCTTCAAAGCAGTCTTCCCCGAAGTCGCAAAAGAATCCAAAGCCACCCTCATCCCCTTCCTCCTGGAGGGCGTCGGGGGCATCGAAAAGCTTAACCAAGCAGACGGCATCCACCCCACTGCCGAAGGGCAGGAGAAGGTCGCAGCAACCGTCTGGAAGACCCTTCAGCCAACGATCACGCCATAAGCACCAAAAGTCCTCCCAATCCAGGTTCCCAGCAGGTGTCATTCAGGATTAGCTTCACCTACTCTGAAAAAACTCATCGGATATCCCTCAATCGAATCCCAATCATTTCATAGAACTCACCCTCACCAATAATCGCGTGGGACCAATTCCTACACGCTATCAAGCTCGTTCAAACTTCACGGTTCGTATTCGAATCTCAAATCTCCGCACCCTAACTCTCAACCCCCAGCTCCTTCTTGAGCAACGCATCCAAATCGTCCTTCTCTGGTTTCACGCACTCCGATTTCCCAAGCTTCACGATCTGCACCTTCTTCTCGCTCTCACCGATCGCGAGGAAAATATCCCTCCCCACCGGAAGTCGACCATATCTCGTCGCGAACACTTTTCCCATGAACCGTCCGTCCCCTTCCGCACTCGTCATCACTTCTCCCGACTCCGCAGTAAAGTCTTCAAATTTTGAGCGAATTACTGCGTCGATGTATTCCTGAATTTCCTGTGTAGTCATAGCCAGTTATTTCGGCAGCCATTCTCGCGTCAAAAACGGCGAATTCAAGCTCCTCATCGTCTGCGCAAAAAATCAGTGAGTCCTGCTTCATGGGTGCTTCAATCTCACTTCCCATTTTGAAGATTCAAATCAATATCTCGCGCACGCCGCAGTTCGGCAACCGCCCAAGTAAGCGCCATTCGGAACAGGGTAATTATCAGCCGAAACCAACGAACTTGCGGACGAGCATAAGGCCTTAGCCTGCCGGGAGGTGGCTCCATTATGTTACCAGTTCCTCCGGTGGCGTGCTGCGCTGTCGTCCATGATATAATGACTTCCTCTAGATTAAACATCATGAGTTAGAGTTTAGGGGAAGGAGCTGCTATGCGACCATCCAGGAAGTTCGGAGTTTTCAGGGCGAACAGCTCCACGATGTATTGGAACAAATAAAATCAGCCAGTAAGAATGAGTAAACCGGATACCGAGGTCGCAAGATCCGTCCGTCCGGTTCAAAGGGGCCAGAAAATCTCCCCTTCCGATCTCTATCTCATTTCCATCGCTCAAACGGAATCATAGACTGCGCCAGCCATCTCATGCCTGACCCCACTTCGCTTCCCATTTGGAAAATTCAAGCCGATATCCTGCGCACGCTGAAACTTGGCAACCGTCTCGTGCTCGTCGCCCCTACTGGCTCGGGCAAGACCACACAGGTGCCACAAATGCTGCTCGATGCCGGCCTCGCGGGCGACAAGATGATCGTGGTCCTGCAACCCCGTCGCGTCGCGGCCCGCACCGTGGCGAGCCGGGTCGCCTCGGAACGGAATGTCAAACTCGGTGCCGAGGTCGGTTATCAAATCCGCTTCGACGATCAAACCAGCAATGCCACCAGCATCTGCTTTGTCACCGAAGGTATCTTGCTACGCTGGTTGCAGGACGACCGCACCCTCTCAAAGATCGGTGCCGTCCTCTTCGATGAATTTCATGAGCGGAACTTGCTCAGTGATGTCGCCCTCGCCTTGGTGAAAGATCTCCAGCAAAACCAGCGCCCTGATTTGGCAATGCTTGTGATGTCAGCCACTCTCGATGCCGAACCCGTCGCCGAGTATTTGAACCAGTGCCCCATCCTCATTTCCGAAGGGCAAAGCTATCCCGTCGAGGTCGATTATCTCCCCCTCCCCGATGACCGCCACCTCACCACGCAGGCCGCTATAGCAGTCGAGCGTATCGTCAATGAAGATGGCCCCGGCGACATCCTCGTCTTCATGCCGGGACGCGGCGAGATCAACGGAACATTGGACGCGCTGAGCGAATTGATAACGCCGCAACGTGTCGCATTGATCCCCTTGCACGGTGCGCTCGAACCACAGGAGCAAGACCGTGCCTTTGCCCCGAACAAGCTACGCAAAGTTATCGTCGCCACCAACGTCGCCGAGACCAGCATCACCATCGACGGCATCCGCCACGTCGTCGACAGCGGTGTCGCCCGCGTGGCACGCTACGATACTGAGCGCGGGATCGGTACCCTGCAACTGGAGCCCATCAGCCGCGCCAGCGCCGACCAACGCAAAGGGCGCGCCGGCCGCACCGCACGCGGCAGCTGTCATCGCTTGTGGACCGAGATTAGCCACAAGAGCCGGGAGGAACGCAACACGCCGGAGATTCAGCGCAGCGATCTCGCCGAGGTTGTCCTGCTCTTACATTCGCTCGGCATCCGGGAAGCCGTCACTTTTGACTGGCTCGATATACCCGATGCCCAAGCGGTCGAACGCGCCGAACGCCTCCTCACCATGCTCGGTGCCCTGCTCGATGCCGACCTCACCGAGATCGGTCGCCAAATGCTCCGCCTCCCCATGCACCCGCGCTACTCACGCATGTTGATCGAGGCTAGCAAGCGCGACTGCGTGCCGGATGCTGCTTTGTGCGCCGCCCTCGTCAGTGGCCGAGATCTGCTCACCCGTCTGGGTCGCGATGATTCCAAGAGCCAAAACACGCGCGAAATATTTGAGGACAGCGATGACTCCGACTTCATTACCCTGATGCGAGCCTTCGACTTCGCCAAATCGAATCGCTTTAGCTTCGGCCGCTGCCGCAGCCACGGGATCAACGCTCAAGTCGCCCGCCAAGTAGACGAGACCTATAAACAGATCCTCCACGCCGCCCACCAGCAGCGTCTCTACGACCGTGAAACAACCCCTTCCGCTCCATCAAAAAGCAACGATTCCCTCCTTCAGTGCCTCATGGCCGGCTTCATCGATCAGCTCGCCAAACGACGCGATACCGGAAAGCCCGCCTGCGATCTCACCGAGCAAAGAGAAGGCCAACTCGTGCGCGAAAGCGTAGTACAAGACTCCGCATACTTTGTCGCAGCCAACCTGCATCAGGTGCCGTCGCGCGGTCCCCTCCCACTCACCCTGCTCAGCCTAGCCACCGCCGTGAAACCCGAGTGGATCGCCGAAATGTTCCCCCAACATCTGAGCACCACACTAGAGCACCTCTTCGACATAAAAAACAAAAGGGTCGGTGCCGTGAAGCTCGTCCGCTATCACGACCTCGTCATCGAACAGAAGGCCCAGCACAGCGCCCGCGATCCCCACAAAAGCGGACGCTCCCTAGCTGAAGCCCAGCGCAGCGGAGCCTTCGAACTCCCTCTTATGGATGATCGGATAAAAGAATTCATGGCTCGTGTCGACCTCCTTCATGGCACCATGCCCGAACTCGAATTCATCCCCTTCGACGAAGCCGCTATCACCGCCTGTCTCACCCGCGCTTTTATAGGGCTCTCGCTCGTCAAAGAAGCCCAAGCCACCTCCCTCTTAGACGCCTTCCACCGCCATCTCGAAAAAGGTCAACTAGAATGGCTCAATGAACTTCTCCCAACATCCATCCCCTGGCTCGACAAAAAAAAAGCCAAAGTTTCCTACGCTAACGGGGGGCCCGAAACCCAAGTAAAACTCTTGGAATGCTGGGCCCTCGAAGAACACCCCACCCTCTGCGAAGGCCGCCTCCCTATCCTCCTCAAACTCTCCCCCCCAAAAGGTAAAGTCCTCACAACCACCACAGATTGGCCCCGCTTCCTCGCCCGCGAGTGGCGCAAACACCGCCCAATCATGGAGAGAAAATTCCCCGGCAATATTTGGCGCTAACCGTCCTCAGGGATAAGACAACCTTGCCAACGGAGGAGCAAACGTGAAACCTTCGAACTCCGATGGAGACTGATCGAATACTGACTGCTTACCACGAAGCCGGCCATGCCGTGATGGCCCTGCTCACGGGGCGGTCCGTCAAAAAAGTCAGCATTATCCCATCGCAGAACCGGCTTGGAGCTTGCACCATCCAAAAAGGCCGGACGAGGCAAGTTCAAGATAAGCTCGAGGCTGAAATTCTCATCCTGCTAGCCGGTATGGCCGCCGAGAGTCGGAAGTCCGGCCGCTACAATGTGCAAGGCGCAAGCCAAGATCTTCGTGGCGTCGAAAAACTTGCCCTGGCTCGCTCCGGCAATCCCCGCCAAGCCCAAAAGCTTGTTCATAAGATGCTCGATAAAACCCAGCACTTGCTCAACAACAAGGCAACTTGGAATGCCGTCAAAATGATCGCCTCCGAACTCATTGCACACGAATCCATCAGCGGACGGGCAGCGAAACACCACTTCACTCTCGCCCAAAATCAAAAAAGTTAAACTCGGCCTCAGGCCCAGGTCGCTTTCGTCCCGGATCGATCCACCATGGAGAAGAGCGCGGAACCTTAATCTGGCATCCATACACGACCAGCCCCCTCCTCACTCCTCCTGACAGGACCAGAAAGTCGTAATGAGGATCAGAACGCTCCGCCACGAAACTACTCCACTCCATTCCAGTTCTCGACCTCAGCGATCAGGCTTCCTTTCACACCGTCTTCGCCAAGGGACGAACCAATATCTCGGCCACCCGAGCACGGTCCTCCTTGACGATCAAAAAACATTCTCTACTGCGTTCCCCACCGGTCATAGCTTTGGAGCCTTGCGCCTGCGTCGCAATCCCGACAGAGGAAAAAGTTGGAATGCCTTACCAAACCCGAACGTCGCTCTCAATGGGCTGCCGATTCTTTTCACCAGGAAACTAACTTGAAACGACTGCCCAGTCAGCTCCTCACGTGCCGCTTACCCAGGCCTTTAAAGGCCAACCTCACTTGTCGTTTTCTTCAAGCAAGGCCACTCAACTCGCCACGATTGCCGATTCTTCAATCTCCCATCGAAGGTAAGCGTCGGCATAAGCCGGACATTGATCAACTAGATCTTCGTGCACCCCATCGCCAGCGAGCTTTCCTTTTTCAAGAAAGATGATGCGCGGGGCCTGCCGAAGTAAATCGATGCGGTGAGTCACCAAAACGGTAGTCCCCTCGCCCTTTCGCGTCCGTGCGAGGATAGCATCATGAATCAAGGATTCACTCTCGGGTTCCACGGAAGCCGTCGGCTCATCCAGTAAGAGAATGCGGGGAACGGTCAAAAAGGCCCGCGCAAGACTGAGCCGTTGGCGCTGCCCTCCGGAGAGCTTCACCCCATTCTGACCGACTTGCGTCTCATAAGCCTGTGGCATTGCGAGGATGAAGTCGTGAGCATTGGCCAACTCCGCTGCAGAGATGACTTCACCCTTTGACGCTTCAGGTCGTCCATAACTCAAATTCTCCCGAATCGTTCCATCGAACAAATAATTATCCTGCCCCACATAGCCGGTCTGTTTTCGAAGTGACGCTAGGGTGACCTTCCGGATGTTAAGTCCATCGATCGACACCGATCCAGCATCGATGTCATAGAAGCGGGGAATCAAATTGAGCAGGGTGCTCTTTCCAGAACCACTCCCACCGGCCACCGCCACAAATTCTCCAGGCTGAATTGAAAAAGTAACGCCGTCTAAAACAGGTTTATCCGGGACGTAAGAGAATTCAACGTTCCTGAAATCGATCGCTCCCTTCGAGCCTTCCAGCGACCGTGCTCCCTCTCGGTCCGTAATCGCAATCGGTTCGTCGAGCAGTTCCATGATACGGGTGGCTGCTGCTCTTGCGCGCTGCAAGATATCGCTGGTCTGCGCAATTGTCCGGATCGGACTTTGCAGTCGCCACCAGAATCCGCGATAGGCAATCAGCGCTCCGAGGCTAAACATGTCACTACCCGTCATGATTAACCAAGCTCCCAACCCGAGCATAATGAGGTTGTTGATAAACCCGAAGATTGAAACAATCGGGAAATAAGTGTTCCTGAGTCGACTCGCCTGGACACTCGACTCATAAAAACCATCTGCGTTTTCCTTAAATTCTGCGCTTTCATTCTTCTCCCGACCAAACGACTGCGTCACCAAGATCCCCGCCAGCCGGTCTTGCACGAAGGAGCCGATGCTCCCGAGTTTCTTCCTCACTCCCGCATAGATCGATTTCACCTTCCGGTTGTATTTTCGAATAAAAATGAATGCGAAAGCGAGCGGCAGGATCGAGGCCGCTCCCACTACTGGACTGATCCAAAGCACCATCCCCGCCACCACAAAAAAGGTCACGATTTCCTCGAGTAAAGAAGTCAGTCCCTGAAGCACCGATTGCTCCATCGCATCAACATCGCTGGTGATACGAGTGACGAGCTCCCCCGTACTGCGATCTCGATGGTAGGCGAGTGATTGAGATTCAAATTTTAAAAAGAGCTCCTCCCGAATATCCCGAACAAAGGCCTGACCGGTTTTTTCTAATAAGTAACTTTGAACTGCTCCGGCCCCGAGGCCGACCAAATAGGTCAGGAACATCACCACCAGCCAAACCGCTAGAACGCCCGGTGTAAGCGCTTCTTCCACAAGCGCATCAGCCACGAATCCCCAAACGAGGGGGTGAAAATTAATGAAAGGAACAGCCAGCACCAAAAGGATAAGCGCCCACACAATTCGCTTCCGATAAGGTTGTAGGCGTGACCAGATACAGTGCGCCAGTTCGCGGTCTGTCAGGTCATAGTTGGGTTCACTTTCGGCCATTGGCTCTACCTTACCTTGGTCAACGGAAACGCAACTCACAAACTTTGTGTATCATCACCGTCACCGCCACCGTCTACCCCTTTTCTCTCCTCAATGGTGCCCTAAGACAGGGACCCCCCTATAAAGAAAATTCCATCAGCTAAGACAAGACGGAAACCCGAGCCAGGTGACTATGGCAATGCTCAAGCGACCGCTATGAAATATAATACTCGGTCCGCCCGTATCAATCCCGCTTAACCGGCGGCACCTCGGACCCATTAGACCTCAAAGTAATATGAAAATACTCCCACGATTCCGCACAGCCATTTTTGGCTTGGCCTTTGGCCTCACGACCTCCGCAAGCCATGCGCAAGCCGACTACGCTACACTAATCGAAGCCCTTCAAACAAAGAATAGACAAGCGGCCATCATACTTGAAGAAGGTGATTTACTCATGCAGGGCTATCAGGATTACCTCGATGACCCTGAGATCGAAGCCATCGAAAAACCCGCTCTCCGGAAGGCTCTTCTTAAGCAAAGGGCACGGCAGACGCTCAGTCAAAATGAGATCAAGCAGATCAAGGGTGCAATGCGTGATCTCCGTCGTCTTCAAAAAAATGGCTCTGTCGACCCCACGGGCCTCAGAAGTTCCTATGAGGGGCTCGAGGAACTTGCAAAGCAAGCACATGGAGCTTGGGAGAAAATCCTCTCGATTAGAAAACAACTCAAATCGGATCTTCTATCTGAATTTCAAACGAAGCTCATCGTTGCCGAAGGAATATTGCAAGATCTCAAGACTCAAGAGAATGTCAGCAAGCTCCTTCTTGATTCTGTCAATTCCCGTCGTGTAGGTTCGGGCAACGGCGAATTCGAGATCGCTCTGAAATTACCGTATCTCAAGATGGCCACTGCGAGAGGTTTTGGTATCAGCTACCAACGTGAAGACGAAGAGCGTCATGCTCAACTCATCCTTGTCGCTCTCACTGCGTATTCAAATTACTTTTGGGATCACTTCGATGGAAACCGCGCTGCCGGAGGAAAAACGCCCTCGGATCGGGATCGCAACATCTTTGGAATTCCGGACGGACGGATCTTGATGAGTCACGCTATTTCTCACAATGAGAGCAATTACTACCACCTCTCTGACGATACCCGGATTCGTTTCAACTCTCGTGTCAGAAAGGTCTGGGGCTCCGGAAGCCTTCAGGTGGAAATATGGAACCAGAACTACTCGAATCCCTTCAAGCAGGCTTGCCAGAAGCTCACCCCTTCGGCCAAGGAAGGCGGATTACAGCCGAACGAAACGATCATATCCCTCATTAAGGAGATCGACGAATTACTCAAGATTGACGACGATGCTCGTCAAGCGATCACGGAGATTCACTCTCTGTATCAACTCAAGTTGTCCAAAGCTAAAGCCTTCGGTGAAAATGTCTGGCTCTCGACGGCGGCCTACAACGCGGCGATTTGGGCGTCAGAGTCGAAGGAACTTCTTCCTTTGTTTAACCTCGCGGGCGTCCGCCTCGCGAAGCAAAGCGAACTGTGCATCCTTCAGGATTGGACGCCGGATACGCACGGCATTCAGATGAGCGCCCGCGCCATCAACCAAGTCTCCCAGCGCTACCCGTCGGTCGTCAAAGTGCGCCGTGACATCAAAGATTACCTCAGCGATTCAGACAAAGGAAATAAGGATACAATTAATGAGCCTCCTGTTATCGATTCCGAGAAATCAAAGGAGTTCATTAGAGAACGTCCGGCCAAAGGTCCGGAGAAAACGAACGAGTCTGAAACACAATAATGCTCCCTATTCTCTAAAACGACGCGTGAAGATTCCGAAAAATCCAAAAACCACGTTGAGAGTGCGGGCGAGCTAATATCCTCACGGCGACTAGCAACTGTGAATTATGGCGAATAATGAAGTGCCCCTCGACCGAATCGTCAGCGCCAAAACCGTGAAGCGCGAGTGCAAAGCGTGCGTGCGAAGGATCCCCCCAGAGATGTCCTCCGACCCCCACCCGCTCCGCGCTGCCGCCGAATGCGAACCTGGGTGAGCTGATACGGCATGACGAGGGAAGATAAGAAGGGCGGACGGGCACCGGGTTATGGATGCTCGGAAGTTGCTTAATCTGGCTTAACCCTTAACAACCTGATAGTTATTAAATATCCAGTAGTAGATCCACTCCGATCCAGCATGTTCAATCGACACACCATCTCATCCTGGCTGATCGCAGTCTCACTCGCTTCCTTGCCTTTATGTTCTCAGGGTGAAACGGAACCCGCTCACCACTTTGCGGAAAACGATGGGGTGAAGATCCACTACGTTTCGGCGGGGGATAAGAATCCCGGCGCTCCGGTGATCATGATCCACGGATTCCCTGATTACTGGTATACATGGCGTAAACAGATCGCAGCCCTCTCGAAGACTCGACACATAGTCGCGATCGACCTACGCGGCTTCAACAAGAGCGACAAACCGAAGGGCGTCGACAACTACGCGATCCCATTACTAATCGAAGATGTCGCAGCGGTGCTGAAACAAATCGGAAAAAAAAAGGCGGTCATCTGCGGCCATGACTGGGGTGGGATGGTCGCGTGGAGCTTCGCGATGACCCATCCCGAGCTTACCGAGAAGCTTATCGTCCTGAACCTCCCCCACCCGCACGGACTCACGCGGGAACTGGCCACCAACCCACTGCAGCAAAAGAACTCGGCCTACGCCCGGGAATTTCAAAAACCAGGAGCCCACAAAAAACTCACGGCGGAAGGGCTCGCATCCTGGGTCACCGACGCTGCGGCCAAGAAAAAATATCTCGAGGCATTTGAGCGCTCAGATTTTGAAGCGATGCTGAACCTCTACAAGAAAAACTATCCGCGACCACCCTACGAACTGCCGAAGGAAGGCCCCAGGGTAAAGGTCGCCTGCCCGGTCCTTTTAATCCACGGCCTCGACGACAACGCACTCCTGGCAGGGGCCCTCAACGGTACCTGGAACTGGATCGAGAGCGATCTCACCTTGGTGACAATCCCTGGAGCAGGGCACTTCGTCCAACAAGATGCCGCCGACCTCGTGACGCGGTCAATGGCCTCTTGGCTAAATCGCTGAATCTAATCGACGCCATCATTCGTAGACGGCTGAAGAACCCGGCCGGAACGGTCACTCACCCCCCAGAATCCTTCTAAGTGACTCACCCGGTCATCGAAGCAGAACTAAAAGGAGATAAGGTCCAACGGCGCCCCGAGGTTAACCAGCGCTGGTCCTGCTCCTTACTTCACGGGCTCAATGGCATCGGGACGCGAGCGCGCGCCTCCTGCGCTGTCCCGGCACCCACGATGGCTGTCGCCCAGAAGGTGTTACCGTCCCGAATGACCTCAATCTCTTCACCGCCTTGAAGGCTTAAGGTGTGTTGATATCCGTCGAGCCACCCTTCGCTGCCGTGGATGTGCTGGGCATAGCGCAATCCTGATTCGGCCAGATAGTAGGAGCGGGACCCTGCATTGAAGCTGAGGGAGCTTTGCTCCGAACTCTGGGTCAAGGAGATCACTGATACCCCCAAAACGGCCATGATTAGCATCACTGCGATCACGCTAACCAAGACCGCGCCCTTCCGAAGGGAATTGATAGGGGGGATTGGAGTCGCTTTTTGGGGAGTCATCATCTGGTTCTTCGGTTCGGGGGGTCTTAATAGAGTGGACCACCACTTCGCGTGGTGAAACGGCTCACCACGATTCCCATCCTCGATTGAGCTGAGCGGGGTATCACTTGCTCTTCTTTACTGATCATAGCGGGGATGGACCGTCGTGGTGTTTGATATTCCATCACTTCGCGCAGATCGTAAGGTGATGGTGATAGCGTCGGCCGCGGAGGAGACCGCAAAAACGCTCACATTGTCCAACAGCGCGGCACCCTGCAGAGTCAAGTTGGAGCCGGAGGTGCCATTCCAGGTAGCGGTCTTCACTTCACCAAACCGATCGGGATCGGGATGATGAGAAGTCCACTGAACAGTCCGATCATCGGTGACCACCACGGTTCCAGCGCCCGCAAAAGTCAGTTCCTTAACTAAACGATTCATGGCGACCTGGATTTTTTGGGAGTCCTCGGCAGCGCCCTTGTTGCTGATGAAGACATTAGTGGACGTCACGAGCAACATGGCGGTAAATACCAGTGCGATCCCGGTCAGGGCCAGGACGGCGATGACCTCAATAAGGGTAAAGCCGGCCCGATTCTGGCGATGGGTCTTCATGACATTAAGGAATAGGGAAAAAATAGGTGGTGAGACGCTCACCCTGGCTGTTGCCCAAGGTGACCCTCAGAATATCTTCATTGCCCGGAGGGGGAATGGATTCGACCCCATTGACCTCGAAATCAACCCAGCTTTTGTCGTGAAGGATATAAGCTGGAGGATCAGCGGCCGCGGCAGTGTCGATCGCGGCGGACAAGGCAGGCAGATTGTTGGGGTAAACGGTGCGATAAAGGTGCCACACCGCATCCATTTCCGTCCGCAGATTGTTGGTTTCCGGCATGCGCAGCAACGCGCTTCTGCTCCCTTGAAGGCCGGAAGCGATCAGGGGCAGCAAAAAGGCCATCAAAACCGCCGATAGCGAGAGAGTGGCGATCACCTCGATGAGGGTAAAGGCGCCTCGGTTGCGAAAGAACGCTGGACGAGATTTGTGGGACGTCGATTTCATTGGATCAATCCGGTTCCCGCTAGAATGGTAATGCTCTGGTTTCGTGCCCCGTCGGTCAGGATGATTGTCTGATCTGCGCCAAGGAGAGTTCCGGCATCGCTCCAGGGCCTCCCCCATGAATCAAACCGAATGACGGTTCCTGCGGGCGTCGTCACGCCCTCGGCCAGGTTACCTTCCATCGCGCCGGCGCCGGGAATAATTCCCGGCGTGAAACCTGCGCCGGGAATCACGGGCCCGATCTGGTAACTCGTGGTGTTGGTGAATACCAGGCGCCACTGATAGCTATCGGCTTGAGCCCTGATCTGGGCGTAGCGCAAATGGGAACTCAGTCGATCGGCTTCAGCCGTCAAAGTGACATTGGAGCCAGGTAAAACGCTCACAACTCCCCCGCCCAAAATCCCGAGCAGGACCAAAGTGGCCACGGCTTCGACCAAGGTGAAGCCACCGCGGAACTGCGCGGGGTACTGCTTGAGATGAGTCACTTTTGGGGAATCGCGTTGGAGCTATGTTCCAAGTTCCGGACCGAGTTCACGGGATGGTTTTCCGGAATGAACTCGGCCCGGAATTATTCTTAGATTACTATCTCGACCAGGTCGCAGGTGCAGTTGCTGTCGATACTGTCCGCGTCAGAGCTAGCGCCGTTGGATCGGGATAACTTTGGAATTTCATGTTGCCTGCTGTAGTACCAGTAACAAAGAATGTATAATCGGTCCCCGAACCCTGGTTAAGGTCGGTGCCGACGGCAGTTTGGATCAAGGCGTCACTAGAGGCAGTGTAGCCAGCCGTCGCGAGCATCTGTTGGCCCCAAGCAAGAGCTTCGCGGCCGTTCAATTCGGCGATTCCCGCGTCGAGCGCCCGGTCCTTTGCGTTATCAGCCATATCAATGTACTTCGGTACTGCGATGGCAGCGAGGATGCCTAGCAGGACGAGGACGGCGATGACCTCGATCAAGGTGAAACCGTTCCTTTTCTTTGTCTGGGTTGCTTGTCTTCTATTTATTTTCATCGTTTTTTTGTGTGATTGCTATGTCGAAACAGGCTCTGCGGTCGACGGTGAGTTGATTTTGCTTTTGAGGTTAAGCGCTTAAAGCGCCCCGGTGAGAGGAGTGACGCGGTCGACCACAGTTTGGTTACAAAATGGAATACTTTTTGTGAGGCCCGCGATGGAGAGAGGAAAAGAGAATATCTAGAACGCTTTGATAGATATTGGAATTGATCATAAATGTCAATAAGTATTCATAAAATTAAAATAATAAGCGCTCTCTTACCACTTCCCCCCCCCTTTTGACTCGGTTTTTTTACTTTTATGAGCACAAACACTACCCGTTGCCTTTTTTTTAAATCACCTTGGGATATCAACGTAATTCAAAAACAACTGGGGGCCACAAAAGGCCAATTTTGAGACAGCACAAAGTGACATGTCATGAGGCACGCCACACTCTCATTAGAGTGATCTGCCGTGGTGGTGGCAGTTCATCAACTTAGCTCGTCGTACTCCTCCGTGTCCTGGAGCTTAGCGAGAGCAAGGCCTGGAACTGTGTAGGAAAAGGTCCGGCTCGCGAGGTAATCCTGCAGCATGGTTGGACGGTTGGCCGCGCCCTCGGCGTCTTCTAAGGTAATGAGGTTCTGCCGGACTTTGGCGGCGAGGGAGAGCTCGAGGGGACACATCCCAGCCTGAAGGCCTCCGGTGAGCGAATTGTAAAGTTGGTGGGTATTACCTTCCCGGATCATTGTCCGCACGGCGGGGGTCGCTAGCAGGATCTCGCGGGCCGCGATCCGACCGCTTCCGGATGCACGAGGGAGCAATACCTGGGTGACAATGCCTTGGAGAACTGACGCCAGTTGGGCACGCACCAAGGCCTGTTGAGCCGGGGGAAAAACGTCGATAATACGGTCGACGGTCTGCGAGGTATCACTCGTGTGTAGGGTGGAAAAGACGAGATGCCCTGTCTCGCTAGCGGTCAGGGCGAGCTGGATGGTCTCGAGGTCCCGCATTTCACCCACGAGGATGACGTCTGGGTCTTCACGAAGAGCTGACTTGAGCGCAGCCCCGAAACCGTGCGTGTGGATACCCAGTTCGCGCTGGGTGATGCAGGCTTGCTTTTCTGTATAAGTATATTCGATCGGATCCTCTACCGTGAGAATATGCTTAGAGCTACTATTGTTGATTAGGTTGACCAAGCAAGCAAGCGTCGTCGATTTCCCGGTCCCGGTCGCCCCGGTGAAGAGGACCAAACCGCGTGGGAGCTTGGAAAACTTGAAGATCGATTCCTCCATGGTGAGCTCCTCTGGGGAAGGAATAGTGTCGGGAATAAGGCGGAAGACAGCGGCGAGGCCCCGTTGCTGCCGGTGGATGTTGATGCGGAAACGTGTGACCCCCTGAGGCAGATCGAGCGCGTAGCTGATATCGATCTCGAGGGCTTGATTGAGCACCTCGATCTGATTCGGGCTCAGCATCCCGAGGATGGTAGCCTCGCACTCCTCGCTACTGAGTGGCGGGTATTCTTCGCGCAGGGGGCGCAAGGCGCCATCGATTCGAAATGCGGGGCTTCGATCAGGGGCCAAGTGTACGTCCGAGGCCCGGCGTGTCACAGCGAGGCCCATCAGGTTAGGCAAATTCATGGTATCGGTGGGGCAGTATTTACGCGTTTATTTTTTACCCGTCATCTGGGTCAGTTCCCACATCGGCATGTAGATGGCCAACGCGAAGAAACCGACGACGACGGTGAGGGAAATGATCAGTAAGGGTCCGATGGCATCCGTCATCTTCTTAATAGTGTAACTGATCTCCACATCGTAATGCTCGGAGACATGTCGAAGCATCTCGTCGAGGCGACCGGATTCCTCGCCAATCTTGACCATATTGACCAACATGGGGGGAAAGTAACTGGACGAGCTGAGTGGACCGGCAATGCCGTGGCCTTCTTCCAGCAACTCACGGACCTTGACAAATTCGGCGGAGATAGCGGCATTGCCGACGGTCTCCGTTAGGATTCGCAGCGAGTCGAGAACGAGGACACCGCTCGACTGAAGGATTGCGAAAATGCTGGCGAAACGAGACATCGCCGCCTTGACCAAGACGGGCCCGATCAGCGGTATGGCGAGCAAACTGCGATCGCGGATCAAACGTCCGGGATCCGTCCGGTTAAAGTAGCGATGAAACAGCAGGCCGCTAACGATCGTCCCGAGAGCGATCCATATCCCGTAGCCCGTGAGAATTTCACTCATCGTGATACACATGCGTGTCGGCAGGGGCAAATCGAGTCCTTGTTTATCGAAGAAGGAAACAAATCGAGGGATGACAAAGCCTACCATGACGAGGAAAGCGACCCCAAGAACGCCGACTACGATGAACGGATAGCGCATCGCGGTTTTGATCTCAGCCTTAACTTGGGCCTCGTGCTCGATCAGGTAGAGCAGTCGATCGAGAACTTCCGGAAGCGTCCCGCTCGCCTCCCCTGCCTCGATCATGCTACAAAAAAGGGGTGAGAAAACCTTTGAGTGCTTTCCTGCTGCGGCTGAAAGGCTGGAACCGGCTTCGATGTCGTCTCGGATGATACCTGCCAACCGGCGGAGTCGAGGCTGCACCGTCTGATCCTTGAGGATCGAGAACGCTTGCGTCATCGGAATGCCGACACGCACCATGGTGACGAGTTGTTTGGTAAAGACGATCAGGTCCGGGGCCGGCACTGGCAAATAGTGGGTCTGTATGCGAGCGAAGAGGTTATCGGACCTGCCACCGACACGCAGCAGATCGATTGGGACGAGATTCAAATCAACAATTTGGCCCATCGCATCATCGAGCGTGTCGGCAGTGAGCCTGCCCTTATGCATTTCCCCACTATGATCGGATGCTTGGTAACTAAAAACAGCCATAGTAAAATATCAACTTCGTTGGAATGATCACTTGTGAGAGAGAGGATGGGCGATGGGTTAGGTGCCCGTAAGAATTGTCGGTTTTCATAGGACGACTTTCGCGGCCGCTTCTTCGAGAGTCGTTATCCCCTTTTGAACTTTCAGGGCCGCGTCCTCGCGCATTGAAGCGAAGTTGCCTTCCTCTCGCGCGGCCGCACGCAGCTCCCCTTCGCTGGCATTTCTTGCGATCAGCGATTGCAGGTTCTCGCTAATCGGGAGCACTTCGTAGATACCGACACGGCCACGGTAACCGGTATGTCGACAACGGTGGCACCCCTGCGCCTTGAGGAAGCGAGACTCGGAATCAGGACTCAGTCCCCAGAAATCCAAGGCCTTGGGGGGCGGTGACCAGGGCACTGCACAGCTCTCGCAGACCCGCCTTACAAGACGTTGGCCAATCACGCACGAGAGGACTGAAGCGATAAGAAACGGTTCGATGCCCATGTCGATAAGCCGGCCAATCGTGCCGATGGCATTATTGGTGTGGACGGTGCTGAGGACGAGATGGCCGGTCAGCGCCGCTTGAATCGCGATGGTAGCTGTCTCGGAGTCGCGGATCTCGCCGATCATCGCGATATCCGGATCCTGACGAAGCATGCTCCGCAGGCTACCGGCAAAGGTCATGCCCGCCCGAGTGTTGAGCTCGACCTGACGGATACGGGGAACCCGGTATTCGACAGGGTCCTCGACCGTGATGATATTCACCTCCGGGCGATTGAGCATCGCGAGCACGGAATATAGCGTCGTGGTCTTACCGCTCCCGGTCGGGCCCGTATTTAGAATCATGCCGTGTGGCCTTGCAATCGTCTCCTCGATTTTGCGGACATCGCTTTCGCGCATACCAAGCTGATCGAGTTTGAACACGAGAGCACTCATATCGAGGAGACGCATGACGATGTTCTCGCCGTGGATGGTGGGGAGCGATGATACCCGCACGTTGATCTCCCGACCGCTGATGCGGGCGGTGAAGCGGCCATCCTGAGGAACGCGGGTAATGGCAATATCCATGTGTCCGAGAATCTTCAAGCGGGAGACCACCGAAGGCAGCATCGACTTGGGGATCGGCGGCAGGTCCTTTAAGATTCCATCGACACGGAGCCGGACTTGGACATGGGTCTTCTCCGGGCAAACGTGCACGTCGCTCGCTCCTTCGCGCACGGCACGCGTGATAATCCAATCGACGCTGCGCACCGCGGTTGCTCCCTCCGCCATAGCGGTTAACGCCTTGAGTTGTGACTCATCGCTTTCGTTACTCTCCCCATCGGACTGCGTCGTGCCGTAATCAACCTTCTCGATATCGTCGAGCAGAGAACCGATCCCGGAGGCAAGGCCGTAGAGACTATTCATCAGCTCGTTATACTCGGTCTCGGTACAGATGACGGGTTCGACCTCCATCTCGACGTGTCGCTGCACCGCATCCATGTCAACCACCTCGGTGGGGTCGGGCATTGCCACGATGAGCAGGTTTTCGTCTTGCCGCAGTGGAACGATGCGGTGTTTGCCGGCCACCGAAGCGGGCAAGATCGCTGCGAGTTCCGGATCGACAGGATACCGATCAGGATCGTATTTCGGGATATTAAATCGAGCGCTAAGAATGCTGACCATGTCGGCATCGGCCACCATTCCTTCGCGAAGGATGTATTCGTGGACCTTGAGACCGTTGGGTCTGGGGGCATTTTGCACCTGAGCGTATTGCTCCTCAGAGAGGAAGCCTTCCTCAAAAAGCACTTTTTCAAGTCTCACATTCATCATTTAGAGCCTTCGGTTACTTTCCTTGAAGCTCCACCGCTGTCCTAGCTTGTGGAAGAATGTGAGGGGTGATGAAAATCAAGGTGTCGCTGAAAGTCTTCCGGCCGGCCTGGTTCCGGAACATCCCGCCCAAGCCGGGAATATTCTTGAGGAATGGAACCCCCTCCTCCTGGAGACTTTTGGATTCGGAAGAAAGTCCGCCGATCACCGTCGTTTGACCGTTGGCGAGATACAGGGAGGTACTTGCTGACCGCGTGATAACCGGGACTTGAGCATTTCCATCAATGATAACGGCCCGGGTGTCATCGAAGTCGTCCTTGGTGGTATCGAGATTGAGCTTGACCCAATTCTTGTCGATGACGTGAGGAGTGACCTCCAGACGCAGGACCGCCTTTTTAAATTCGACCCGGGAAACAGCGGCGATTCCGCCTCCGGAAGCAGAAGCGAAAGGCCTCTCCTCGCCGCTTTCGATAATCGCAGTCAACTGGTCGAGGGTCGTGATCGAAGGTCGGGAAACGATGTTGAGGCGACCATCTTTTTGAAGGGCAGAGAGTTGAGCCTGCAGGGTTTGGCTCCCTCTGACAAGACTGGCACCGTAAGAAAATCCGGTTCCGATAGGATCAAATCCGGCGGGAAAGTTGGAATTGAAACCGCCGGTGCCCGGCGTAATGCCTGTCGTAAGTTCTCCGCTATTGGAGCCATCCAAGACGCCCCATTGGACGCCGAGCTGGCGAGCGACTTCAGTATTCGCCTGGACAATAGTTGCTTCGATCAGAATTTGATAGGTGGGTTGGTCCAAGCCCTTAATGAGCTGACGAGCTTGGGTTATATCGGAGGGGATTCCATGGATAATAAGCTGACCGGAATCTGTATCAGCCTTCACCATAAAACCGGTGCGTGCGACCTCCAGAGCGCCCGCCGGATCGGCACTTGGATCGGCACCTGGATCGTGGTCCGAGTCGGTGGCCTGCATTGTTGAGCGGACTGAATTTGCAAGCTTTTCAATATCGGCATACCGGACGCGGACGATGCTCATTACCATGGGCTCGGAACGCCTCCTCTGCTCAGCTGCTTGAAGCTGGTCGTGCAGCGCGGTCTCCATGGCGATATTGCCTTGGACATCTGCGACGGAGAAGATTTGCAGGAGGTCATCGTCAAGATTGTAGTGCAATCCATGTGCTTCCGTAATGGCTAAAAAAAGACGGTCCCAGCGGGTTTCGCGCCTGATGCTCACGAGAATCGGACCGCTGACGCCCTCGGTAATAACGACGTTTAGATCGGCGGCGTCGGCGAGGGCACGCAGAAGCACTCTAACGTCCATGGCACGCGTCATCACCATGTTCTTAACAGGGATCTGGGGCAAGGGTTGCGGCCGCGATGATTCAAGGGCAGCCACCTCTTCTGCGTGGAAATCGCGCATCTCCGGAAAATCGGGGGCGGGCGGAACAGCCCAAGCCGAGTCGTCTGCGACTTGTTTCCACTCTTTATAAGTAGAATCGTCACCCGCGGATTGCGTCGCGACGGTGCAGCCGGCCGTTAACAGAGTGGCCGCAAGGAGCACGCAAAGATTGCGAAAGTTGCCGCAGGCCTTGGAACAATTGCATTGTTTATCAGAGATGATTGTCATCGGTTTTGTCATTGCGATTTTCCTGTGATTTAGGGTTTTTCAAGAGGCACCTCAACTGGGTCGGTTGCGCCGCGGCGAAGTAGTTCGATATGGTCCGAGTAAATTCGAGAGAGCTTAAATTCTCCTCCTTGGATTGCCTCGCCAGCCCTATAATCATAGCCGTCGATAATCGCGATGGGCTGGGATCCGATATCGATATAACCGACGTATTGCGGGAGAGGTGACGGCCCCGGGAGAGACTCCTCCGGTTCAATGTCTGGCATCACCAACGGTTGCTCCCGGAGGGGGCTGCGGAGCCATTGCGAAGTGGCCCCGACCAAAACGCGCTCTTCGCGTTCCGTTAACTCTCCCTGTGCAACGCTCGCCTGCACGCTGGTAATTAAAGCGCTAAAGTCGGTTCGGGCCAGCTTGGGCGAAGCGGCGGTCGGACTGGACAGCCCGGATGCGTAATAGAGCGCCGCGCACATTACGGCGGTCGCGGCGAGGCCGAGGATTATTTTTTCTCGAAGTGTCATTGGATTGCTAGCCAGACTGTAAGGCTCATCTCTTGTCCGAGATCGGTGACGTCGATGGTCAAGGATTCGATAGATTCAACGAATTGCATCTCATTGAGCCGATTTAGAAGAATATTGAAGGTCAGAAATTCGCCACGCATGCGCGCGTCGACCCGCAACATTTCGCGACCGTTCTGAAGAGAGCGCACCTGAGGGGTTACCGAAACGAGTTCTAAGTCGGATGCGCGCGCCAAGGTCTCGAACACCTCCGGCAACTCGGCTAGATCTTCTATCTTGAGAGGTTGAAGCTCGTTGACAGAGATCCCCTCGGGAAGCGCTTTCTTTTGGCGCTCCATTAACGAGAGATAAATTGGCAGCAAGGTTTTCTGCCCTTGTAGGTCGGCTTGTAATTCCTTGATAGAGACGCGGGTTTTGTCGACATCCCGAGAGGATGGAAACACTCCGAGTATGACAAGCGCGAGCAGCACCATTACGAAAAGGGTTGGAATTACCAGTTTCTCCTTGGTAGAGGTGCGTGCGTTTGATCCCATCTTATTTATTTCTTAGTAAAATCTCCTTCGCTCTCTTCGATGGTCTTCACCTTCAGGGTAAAGGTGAGGTGCAATTCATCCGAACTTTCGATGAGTTTCGTCGAATCTACCTCCACTGCGTGGAATAGCTGCGACTGATCCAAGCGCGCAATGTAAATGGTTAGCGATGTTTCTAGTGAGGTGCGCTCTCCATTGACGATTCCTTTTAAAAGGAGGGTTCCCTTGGCATCTGCTGCGGTTTTAATGGGGCGGCCCGTTGCGGCTGGAACATCCAGAAGCGTGATTGAACTGCCCATTGTAACTGAGACATGGAGGAGCGATATATTTTCAGGGGTCAGCCTTGTGATCTCTGCGAGCAGGGCGAGACCCTCGTAGCGCTTTGTGGCCGCCCTCCGTCGCTCTTGGAGCGCTCGCACGTCCTCACTGGCTTCCATGATGATGGTCTCGGTAAGCCGAGGGCCTAGGGAACTTAGGCTCCGATCAAGATTGTCTCGCTCCGCGTTTAGGCTGCGCGATTGCGACTGTTGCCAGCTATATATAAGAGCTGTCGCTGCTGTCAGCATTATCAGAAAAATCGACATCGCAGTGGCAATTTTACGATGCTTGTTCTCTGCTAGGCATTCCTTATAGGTGTAGGCGAGGTTAATTCCTGTCTCTTATACACATCTGACGCTGCCGACGACTCCTTA
>OJCA01000010.1_pt1 | contig 37149 bp, 46 predicted proteins | sample 1591551 | NCBI WGS metagenome assembly OJCA01 (sample SAMN05416738, study PRJEB24817) | seawater metagenome | isolation source: Sea water | place: Canada:Atlantic | collected 2013-07 | reverse complement strand
ATCTACACGTAAGGAGTCGTCGGCAGCGTCAGATGTGTATAAGAGACAGCCAACAGGCTACAGCACACAGCACCTAAAGCTGGGCGGTAAGAGCCAAAGGACTAAGGACATACGGTCAGCAACACCAAGAGGATTTGCCAAGGCAATCTATGAAACAAACAGAGAGGCAGCACAATGAAACCATCAAAGAAAGATTTAATAGAGTATATTGCATGGCTAGAGGCAGACAATGCTAACACCCTTGCTAAGTATGGCGAAGGGGTCAGACCCTCATGGGTTTCAACTGACCTAGCTGTCAACGGTGAAAAGATACAAAGGGCAACCAAGCTAATAGCCTTGATGGATATTGAGACACCATGTGATGAGTGGTCAGGCGGTTACGGTGAGGGGCAGCTATAAGGAATGGGAAAGAGATTGTACAGGGTAGCAATAGCCCTATCCATACTTGTAAATGTTGTGCTGGGTGGTAGAAGTAATCAGACCTTTAGTGCTAGGAATTATCAACGCAAGAGGGAAGGGAAAAGAAATATCGTAAGAGTTATTGACAAATTACTAGGACAGGATCACTGTCTAGTGTGTTGGACTAATTGGAGAATAAGAAAATGACACCCCATACACCAAAGAAACCAAGCCAAGAATGGTTAAACCGCCTTAAGAACACCTATGCTTATGACGAAGAGAGGGGGGAGGTGTTTCATAAGAAAACAGGAAATTATTCTAAAGCTAAAAGTAGTAACGGTTACATAACAACTGCAACTTCTTTGAACGGGAAAAATAAAACCTTTCTAGTGCATCACTTGGTTTGGTTTTACCGATACGATGTTTGGCCTACGTCCTCTTTAGATCATATAGATGGTGACAAGACGAACAACCATCACACCAACCTTAGACAGGTTACACAAAGGGAAAATATCCAGTTTTACCATAAGTCTAGAAAAACGAGTAGTAAGTTCTCAGGGGTTAATTGGGATAAGGACAATAAAAAATGGCAGTCTAAAATTTTTACAAACGGTAAGACGAAATTCTTAGGGCGGTTTGAATGCGAAGAAGAAGCAGCAAGGGCTTACGACAAGGCTTTAGTAGGGCAAGGTCTTGATCCTGTTAACGTGAAGATCATGCGTAACGAAGAGAGATTGCAGAAAGTAATGGAGTTTATAAATGACACAGATTGAAGCAACATACATCGACCACATGGGCAGCGACCTGTCAGTAGTCAACGCAGCACGGGTATCATTTGGCAAGAAGCATGACACCTTTCAGGATAAAGATGCAGGGCTAATCAAGTACCTAGCCAAGCATAAGCATCTGTCACCATTCGGCCATGCCTACGCCAAGTTCCACGTCAAGGCACCGATCTTTGTGGCACGACAGCTAGTGAAGCATAAGTTCCTACGTTGGAATGAGATCAGCAGACGTTACGTCGATGATGAGCCAGAGTTCTATGTGCCAGAGGTATGGCGTGGACGTAGTGAGGACAAGAAGCAAGGGTCAGACGGGGTAAGTCATCCACCTATGTGGCTTGACCCGACTATGGCGCAAGTCTTAGACCTGTACAATTGTATGATCGACGATGGCGTAGCACCTGAGCAAGCACGTATGGTACTGCCACAGTCAACCATGACCGAATGGTACTGGTCAGGTAGCCTGGATGCCTTCGCTGATATGTGTCGCCTACGGTGTGCCTCTGATACACAGTACGAGACACGGGTGGCAGCTGACCAGATCAACACAGAGATGTTTAAGCTGTTTCCTGTAGCTTGGGAGGCTTTGTTAAATGACTGAGACAGGTACAATGAAAGTCACAGCGTTGACTGAACATGAAGATGGCAGTGCTACCTGTACCTTTGACCTAGACGATACGACAGCAGCATTAGCCCAAGAGTTAGGGCTGAAGCTACTACTATACTGCGGTGCTACAGGAACAAGCGTAGACTGTGTGTTCAAGAACATCTTAGGAGAAGAGTGATGTTTACAGTTGAGATGGATACAGACGGAGGGGAGAGCATAACAGTGACCACCCTTGATGGGTCAGGTAGACATGATGATGTTAGGCTAGTGATGTTTGATGATGTAGTTTTTCTATCTCAACATGATGATCACGATATGTTACACAGCCTGATAGTATCTCCCCAACAGCTGTTTGATCTTGTGTCTTCTATGTCACTACCCGCAGGGGCGTATCAAGTTAGTAAAGAAAGGGGCTATACAGAATAGAAATCACCTGTATAATGAGTATTAACGATGCCCCCCGCCACATACACACATAAGGAATAACAAACCATGTATCTAATCCCTACTCTATTCAGTCTTCTCTACATACTAGGGGCAGTACAATGGTACATACTCTTTAAGGCAATTCTATATCTTCTTGAAGATGAACATAACGATGTCAGTGTTCTTATAAAGTCTAGTGTATGGCCTTTGCTTGCAGTTAATATGATCATCGACAATCTGTTTGTTCATGATGATGAGGAGGATGAGGAATGAGATGCTACATTTGCAACATCTCTACACAGGCTGGAGAAATCTATTGGGAAGAGACTAGACAGAGTTGGTCACCATGTCCTAAGTGTGTGGCTAAAGTAAAGGAGGCACAGGAAATTGAACTATTCGACGGAATACGATTACAAGAAACACCAGCCGTGCGTAAGCTGCGGGAGCAGTGATGGGGTTTATCCTCACCAAGACGGATCATACTGCTATGTATGTAAGACAAAGACATTCAATGAGGAGGAGGAAGAAGATAACATGCAACAGCCACACCTAACTACAGTCAAACCCTTACCACCCGTAACAGGTACGACATCAGCAATCCCTAGCAGGGGTTTAACTAAGGCAGTAGCTGAGAAGTACAAGGTACTCACGTCAGGCGATAAGGTAAGCCTAATCTACACAGTCAACGGTAAGCCAGCAGCCTTTAAGGAACGAGGTTTAGTAGAGAAGACATTCAAGTTTAATGGTAATGCACAGACTGAGTTGTTTGGACAGGCTGCGTTCTCTAATGGAGGTAAGTCAGTAACAATTACTGAGGGTGAGTTTGATGCAATGGCTGCATACCAGATGATGTTTATGTCTGAGCCATGTGTGTCTGTAATCAATGGTGCATCAGGTGCAGTCAAGGATTGTAAACGTAACTACGAATGGCTTGATAGCTTTGATAAGATTAACATCTGCTTTGATAGTGATAAGCCTGGTCAGGAGGCAGCAGTAGCTGTTGCTGAGTTGTTTGATCCTCGTAAGGTACGCCTAGTTAAGATGACCTTGAACGATCCTAATGACTACATCACACAGGGCCGTGAACGTGAGTTCATTGACAGCCACCGTAAGGCTGGCCCCTTCACACCTGACGGTATCCTAGCAGGTAATGAACTGTATGATCTTGTAAGTACACCACCTAACTATGACTCAGTAGCCTACCCTTTCAGTGGCCTCAACGATATGACTAGGGGTCTACGTACTGGTGAGTTGATTACCTTTGTAGCTGGCACAGGTGTAGGTAAGACACAGGTAATGCGTGAGATACTTTACCACCTGATCCAAGAAGACAAAGGATGTGTAGGTACACTGTTCCTAGAGGAACCAGTAAGAGACACAGGCCTAGGCATGATGTCCATCCACGCAGACAAGATGCTACACCTACCAGATACTGAGTACACAAAGGATGAGTTTGATGCCGCATATACTGCAACTCTTGGGAGCAATCGTGTTTTTCTCTATGACAGTTTCGGTAGTAATTCTGTTGAACGCATTGTTAGCATGGTTCGTTATCTTGCTCGTTCATGTGACTGCAAGTACATCATTCTCGACCATATCAGTATTGTTGTAAGTGACCACGCCAAGGATGAACGTAAGGCCTTGGATGAGATCGTCACTAAGCTAAAGACTTTGACTATTGAGTTAGATATTTGTCTCATCATGGTGTCACACCTTAGTCGTGATAAGAATAAGAAGTCACCAGAAGAGGGTGGTGTCATTGGACTACACGACATCAGAGGTACTGCTGGTATAGCCCAGCTGTCCAACATGATCATTGCCTTGGAACGTAACACACAGGCAGAGGATGAGTTAGAACGTAACACCACCAAGGTACGTGTGGTCAAGAACCGATTCACAGGCGAGACAGGGGTAGCAGATAGCCTACTCTATTCACGTCACACTGGACGCCTAACAAGCTACGAAGGATAAGAACATGGAAGTAGTCTTTGACTTAGAAGCAGACAGCCTTGACCCTACTAAGATTCACGTTGTCGTGGCTAAAGAGGTAGGCGTCAAAGGCAACTACATTATCACTGGCCCTAAGGCCTTTGCTAAGTTCGCATCTAAAGTTACCAAGTGGGTAGCACACAACGGTATTGGCTACGACATCCCAGTGATTGAGAAACTATGGGGCTACAAGATACCACTGTCTAATGTAGTTGATACTCTCGTACTGTCTCGTCTGTTTGATCCACAACGTAAGGGTGGACACAGCCTCAAGTCCTGGGGTGAAAGACTAGGTGACTTCAAGGATGACTACACTGGTGGCTTTGAAGTCTACACTGAGGAGATGAAGGCCTACTGCAAGCAGGATGTTAAGGTAACAGAGTTACTTTATAACACCTTGATCAAGGAAGGTAAGGCATTCAGTCAGGCATCTATCAACCTAGAACACATGGTACACGCCATCATGTGTGAACAACAGGCTAATGGATTTGAGCTTGACATTGATCTTGCTCAAGAAATCTACACTGTGTGCTTGAAGGAGACCTTACGTATTGAGACAGAGATTAAAGAGTTCATGGTTCCTATTGCTGTGCCAGTCAAAGAGGTCACTCTTAAACGTAAGAAGGATGGTGCAATCTTTGTCACTCAACTACTACAAGGACAGACAGTATGGGGTGACTACACTAAGATCATGTGGGAAGAGTTCAACCTTGGGTCACCAGTACAGATTAACAAACGTCTTGATCGTCTAGGCTGGAAGCCAACAGTTAAAACTAAGTCAGGAGAGAGCTATAAAATTTGCCCAGAAAATTTAGCAACCATCCCTGATGATGCACCTCAGGCAGTCAAAGGACTCAAGGCATGGAAGGTGCTAGAGACACGCTGGAAGCTTGCTCAGGAGTGGCTAGAGAAATCACAGGGGGATGGCAGGGTACATGGCACAGTGATCACTACAGGGGCTGTCACACACCGTGCAGCACACCGTGGCCCTAACATGGCTAACATCCCATCAGTACCTCACGGTAAGACAGGTATCCTATGGAAGATGGATGGTATGTACGCAGCTGAGTGTCGTCAGGTGTTCAAGGTTCCAGAGGGTAGGTTACTAGTTGGTACGGATGCAGCAGGTATCCAGCTACGTGTCTTAGCTCACTACATGAATGACCCAGTGTACACTGAGCAAGTAATTGATGGAGACATACACACGTTCAACATGAATGCGTTAGGTCGTCACTGTAAGGACAGACCAACAGCTAAGACATTCATCTATGCCTTCCTACTAGGGGCAGGTGTCGGTAAGATTGCTGAGATACTAGGATGTAATGGTGGTCAGGCTAACGTAGCTATGAAGAACTTCTATGAGGCACTACCTACACTCAAGAGACTAAAGAGTGAGGCGTCTCGTGCTGCTAGTATGGGATGGATGAAAGGCCTTGATGGTCGTATCCTTACTATTGGTAGCGAACACCTAGCCCTGTCTGTTTACCTACAGGGTGGAGAAACTGTAATCATGAGGCTTGCCAATGTGTTCTGGCAGCGTCAAGCAAAGAAGGAAGGGATAAACTTTAAGCAGTGTGCCTGGGTACACGACGAATGGCAGACAGAAGTAGACGAACACCAAGCACAGAGACTAGGAGAAATACAAGTCCAGTCTATCATTGATGCAGGTGCTTTCTTTAAACTTAACTGCCCAATGGATGGTGAAGCAAAGATTGGTAACAACTGGCTAGAAACCCATTGACACTACATCATGTGTGTAGTAGAATAATTAAACAGACCAACGCCAAAGGAGAATAGAATGGCTGATAAGAAAATCGTACTAAAGAATGTAGAAGTAAACTGGGCTAAGTTGTTTGATGCAGCACCTAAGTGGCAGTCAACGGAGCTTGAATACTCTATTGATGTTAAGGTCAACGATCAGTTGGCTAAACTTATGAAGGACTACAAGCTAAACAAACAGACCAAGAACAAGGATACAGCTTTCAACGGTGCTGACTTCATTACTCTTAAGCTTGATGAGAAGACTAAGAATGGTTGGGTTCGTTACGGTGAAGTGTTCGATAAGGAAGGTAACCCATCTTCAGACCTAGTAGGTAATGGTTCAAAGGTTAACTTGTTTGTCTCTCTTGGCGACAGCCCATATGGTAACATCATTAAGCTTGGACACCTCGAAGACCTTGACCGAGATAAAAAGGAAATGTTCCTTAACTTCTGTCAGGTGATGGAGCTAGTAGACTATGACGTACCTAGTGCAGTCATCAGGTCTAATGCCACAGTAGCTGCGGTAGATGCAGCACCTGTTGAAGAAATGTCAATCCCTTTCGAGGTATAAGGAGAGTAACTAATGACTAAAAGCATTGATAGCCTGATCGAAGATGTCTACTCCGTATTCACTGATGGGTACGAGAAGACAGAAGAAAACGATAAGGCTATTGATGCCTTTGGTGAGAACCTAAAAGAACTACTTAGGTCTCGACTAACCCCTCGTAAGAGTGGTGACTTCTACCTCCGCTTGTCTGCCATAGGTAAGCCCTCCCGACAGCTATGGTACGACAAGCAGGGGCATAAGAAAGAAGTAATGACTGGAGATAAGCTACTAAAGTTTCTTTACGGTGACATCATCGAAGAGATTCTTTTGACTATAGCTAAACTTTCTGGTCATAGTGTGACACATGAGCAACAGAAGGTAAAGGTAGCAGGGATTACAGGACACATGGACGCAGTGATTGATGGTCATGTTGTTGATGTTAAGTCTGCTTCACCTTTTGCTTTCAAGAAGTTTGTTAACGGTAGCCTACCCCTTGACGATCCCTTTGGTTACCTCCAACAAATCTCTGCTTACAGTGATGGTGTACCTGACAATGAGGGTGTAGCTTTCTGGGCTATGAACAAAGTTGATGGTGCTCTTACTCTGTATCAACCATCAGAAGATGTACTACCTGACACACAGGAAAGAGTAGATGAGTTACATGAACAGTTAGCCTTAGATGAACCACCTGAACGTTGTTACCCTGACATCCTAGACCTTAAGACAGGTAACCGTAAGCTAGACATTGGCTGTGTGTTCTGTGACTTTAAGAAAGTTTGTTGGGCAGACTCTAACGATGGTGAAGGACTCAAGGGTTACAAGTATGCAGCCATGCCCTTCCCTCTGTACTTAACTGAGGTGGTCAAGGCTCCTAGAGTAGATGAGATTGACATTGCCTAAGAAGCTTACAACTAGACAACAAGCAATCAAGGCTGGGTATCGTTCTGGCCTTGAGGAACAGACAGCTAAGATGCTGAAGAAGAAGAAGGTCAGGTACACCTACGAAGAAACCAAGATTAAGTGGGAAGACTTCAAGATTAGAACGTACACACCAGACTTTGTTCTTCACAACGGTATCATAATTGAAACAAAGGGTAGGTTCACAGCATCAGATAGACGTAAACACCTAGAGATTAAACGACAGTACGGTAAAGAATACGACATACGATTTGTCTTTAGTAATAGTAGGTCTAAACTATACAAGGGTGCTAAGTCTAGCTACGGTGAATGGTGTACAAAGAATGGTTTCCTGTATGCAGATAAGGAAATACCTCAGGAGTGGATAGATGAATGAAGACTTAATGTTAAAGATGGCTGAAAGATTTAGCCTTGAAGAGATGGCAGAGGCAGCACTGATAACACCCTTCATGTTTATCCAGGCCTTTGAAGATGAGATACTAGATAACTTAGGTAGGTTATCAGATATAGATCACGGTTTTACAATTGAAGAGAAAGACACAGATGGACTTTAAACAATACCAAACCAAGGCTGTAAGCTTTGCAATCTACCCAGCTACACACAAGGTTCTGTATCCTACCTTGGGCCTATGTGGTGAGGCTGGTGAGGTAGCAGAGAAGGTAAAGAAGCAGGTACGTGATGGGGTCTTTAGCAGACACGAGACAGCTAAAGAACTAGGGGATGTCCTCTGGTACTTAGCTAACCTAGCTAACGATCTGGGCTACAGCCTACATGAGATTGCTGAGAACAACATTGAGAAACTAGAGAGCCGCAAAGAACGTAACGTAATTCAAGGGTCAGGAGACAACCGATGAGCAACAACTACCTACCAACTGACTACCAATCCTTTATCCATAAGTCACGGTATGCTAAGTACCATGAGGGTCAAGGTCGTGAGTCATGGGATGATACAGTCACACGTTTCTCTACTTGCGTGATTCGTGGCACGGTTGACGAGGAGACTAAGTACCAACTAGAACAAGCCATCATGGGCCTTGAGGTTATGCCATCCATGCGTTCACTCATGACAGCTGGTGCTGCTGCTGAACGTGACAACACATGTATGTACAACTGTAGCTACCTAGCCGTAGATGACCTTAAGTCCTTCGATGAGGCTATGTTTATCCTTCTCTGTGGTACTGGTGTAGGCTTCAGTGTTGAACGTCAGTCCATCACTAAGCTCCCTGAAGTCCCTGAGTTGTTCCAGAGTGAGACTAACATCGTCGTCAAGGACAGCAAGGAAGGTTGGGCTAAGGCTTTCCGTCAAGTTATTTTCCTCCTATATAGTGGTGAGATTCCTACGTGGGATGTGTCTAAGGTACGTCCAGCTGGTGCTCCACTCAAGACATTTGGTGGTCGTGCATCAGGTCCAGCACCCTTGGTTGATCTGTTTAACTTCACCATCAACACATTCAAGAAGGCAGTTGGTCGTAAGCTATCATCTGTTGAGTGTCACGACATCATGTGTAAGATTGGTGAAGTAGTAGTTGTTGGTGGTGTACGCCGCAGTGCTATGATCTCTCTGTCTGACCTTTCTGATGATCGTATGCGTTCAGCTAAGTCTGGTGCATGGTGGGAGAACAACCCACAACGTGCCTTGGCTAACAACTCTGTATCTTACACTGAGAAGCCAGACAACCTATCATTCATGAAAGAGTGGATGGCATTGGTTGAGTCAGGTTCAGGTGAACGTGGTATCTTTAACCGTGAGGCATCTCAGAAACAGGCTGCATTGAATGGTCGTCGTGATGCTAACTATGAGTTCGGGACAAATCCTTGCAGCGAGATCATCTTACGCCCAAGCCAGTTCTGCAACCTAACAGAGTGTGTAGTACGTGCTACTGATACCATTGAGACACTATCAGAGAAGGTACGTCTAGCTACTATCTTGGGTACGATCCAGTCTACCTACACTAAGTTCCCATACCTACGTAAGCAGTGGACAATTAACACAGCAGAAGAACGTCTACTAGGCGTGTCACTTACTGGTATCATGGACAACCCGTTGATGACCCTCAAGAACAAAGGACTAGATAAAACTCTTGCTCACCTTAAAGAAGTTGCTGTGGTTACCAATGCGAAATGGGCTGACATTCTTGGTATCCCTGTTGCTACTGCTATTACTTGTGTCAAGCCATCAGGTACTGTATCTCAGCTGGTAGACAGTGCCTCAGGTATCCATGCCCGGCACTCACCCTACTATATCCGCACCGTCAGAGGTGACAACAAAGACCCTCTCACCCAGTTCATGAAGGATCAAGGCATCCCTAGTGAACCTGACGCCTTTAAGCCTGACCAGACTACAGTGTTTAGCTTCCCACAGAAAGCACCAGAGGGGGCTGTGTGTACTAAGGACATGACTGCTATTGAACAGCTAGAGATGTGGTTGATGTACCAACGTAACTGGTGTGAACACAAACCGTCTGTCACTATCAATGTTAAGGGTGAGGAATGGTTAGAGGTTGGAGCATTTGTTTACAAACACTTCAATGAGATGTCAGGTGTTTCATTCCTACCTTTCAATGAACATACGTACCAACAAGCACCATACCAGGATTGTGAGAAGGCAGACTACGAAACACTTAAGGCTGGTATGCCTTCTCGTATTGACTGGTCTAAGCTTTCAGAGTATGAGAGTGAGGACAACACATCTGGTAGTCAGACACTGGCTTGCTCTGGTGACTCATGTGAAATCGTAGACTTAACCTAAGGAAAACTTATGTACACTGTCATAACTCGAAACCAATGTAACTTCTGTGACACAGCCAAAGCCCTGTTGAAAGGAGCAGGGCAAGGCTACACAGAGTATAACGTACAGTCCGATAGTTCTAAGTGGGTACTAACCCTGATGAAACAGGCAGGGCTTACCTCTGTACCTCAAATCTTTTCTTCTAGTGGCACTCACATTGGAGGGTTCAATGAGTTGAAAGAGTTCTTTGGTAAGTTAGAAGGGAGTGAGGTATGACAGTAGTACGTAAGCAATTCAACAGGGCCTTGTATGAAGCCTATGATGCACCAGCCCGTAATGCTCTAGTCTTTTACCTTGAGGATAACGGACACACCATCATCAACAATGAGGAGAACTACAAAGTAGATGTGATCTCCCAGAAAGGTACTTACACTTACTACAATGAGGCTGAGGTTAAGACTGCATGGAAGGGTGACTGGCCTGCTCACTGGGAAGAAGTCCGTATCCCTGAACGAAAGAAGAGGCTAATAGAAATGTATAAGGCATCTCCGTTTAGTGTACTTAACTTCTACATCTTTCGTCCTGACTTCAAACAAGCATGGCGTATCAAGGACACACTGTTGACAGAGAAAAGTCTTAAGGAAGCCAAGGGACGTTACATCCAGAAGGGTGAGAAGTTCTTTCATATTCCCTACACTCAAGCAGAGTTGATTAACCTATGAGTAATGAACCACCTAAGAAACAAACACGTACTCGTCGTAATACCACCTACAAAGGGGCCACAGCTAAGAAGACCTCAGGTATCGTACCTCGTACTGACAACCAAGGTAAGTTACTCCAAGCCTTAGCCAGTAGTAGTCAGGTGTTTATCCTTGGGCCAGCTGGTACAGGTAAGACCTATGTTACTACAACCTACGCAGCTGACCAGTACACACTCAAAGAGATTGATAAGATCGTCATCACTAGACCTCACGTAGCTGTAGGTAAAGAGCTAGGGTTCTTGAAAGGAGACCTAAATGAGAAGACTATGCCTTGGGCTTTACCTGTCTTGGACGTTCTGGAAAAACACTTGGGTAAAGGAGCAGTGGAAACAGGAATCAAGAATGGCAACATTGAGATGGCACCTCTTGCTCTTATGCGAGGGCGTAGTTTCGATAATGCCTTCATAGTTGTTGATGAAGCACAGAACATTACCGCACATGAACTTAAGATGTTGCTGACACGGGTAGGTGAAGGGTCAACGATTGTACTTAACGGGGATGCACAACAGTCAGACCTAAAGGAAGCAGATGGTCTATCTAAAGTTATCCACCTAGCTAAGAAGCACATGTTGAATGTACCTATCATTGAGTTTGGTGTTGACGATATTGTTAGGAGTGGTATATGTGCTGAGTGGGTTAAAGTATTTATGAAGGAGAACTTGTAATGGCTAAGTGGAACATAGAAAATCTGGCACACGCAGATGTAAAGCAACACGAGTACGATGAGGATAAGGGTAGCCCTGTTGACCCAGTTAATAAGCCAGCCCACTACGGTGATGGATCAATTGAATGTATTGACTACATGAAGGACAACATGGACCACATGATGTTCATGGGTTACCTAGAAGGTAATGCTAAGAAGTACATGCACCGATACCGATACAAGGGTAAACCAGTGGAAGACCTACGCAAGGCTGGGTGGTACTTGGATCGGTTAATTGATGAGATGGAAGGAAGTTAACCTCTCTTAGCTCAACTGGATAGAGCAAGTCACTTCTAATGACTAGGTTGTAGGTTCGAGTCCTACAGAGAGGACCAAAATAAAAGCCCCCTTGGAACTTAATCCTTGGGGGCTTACTCATTTCAGTAACCTGACTTCTTCTTAGGCTTCTTCTTTGTTGTCTTTTTCATAGCAGAGTCCTTCATTAACTTTCCATTGGGCATGTAGTGGTAGCCCTTTGGTGCTTTCTTTGTAGGTTTCTTCGCCATTATCTTGCCCTCAACATTTCTTCTAAGTGTTTAATAGTTATGTTAGCCTCTGCCAGTGAAGCCTTCATGTCACTCATCGCAAGCAACAGTTTCTCTTTATCTTCTGAGAGTTTATCAACCTTTTTTACAAGACCTTCAACTTGTTCTTTCAAGGTATCATTAAACTGTGCCACAGTAGCCCCATCCTTCATATTCTTTTCGTGTGTAAGTTTGGCTTTTTGTGACAGGAACGTCCATAGGCCAGCCGAGCCTATGACAGCAACGATAATAGGGAGTAACTGTTGATAGTCCATTAACTAAACCTTTTCTTTTCCAGTATTTGTCTTTGTGTTAGGTTTGCTAAGTAGATAGAATGAAACGACATCCACACGAGTGCTCCTACGTGGAACCACTCAGATATACTTTGAGTTGATACGCCTCTTGAGGCTTCTTTTACTCCTTGTAAAGTTGAGATAGAGTAAACAAACTCCGTACTATGTGGAACGTGCATGAGTAGGAGGGCTAGGATGTAGGCTGTAAATACTGTGTCAAACAGTAAGATAAACTTTAGAAGAGTTTTATTACCCCAGAAAGTAATAGGAACGACAGCTGCACTTGCTACACCCCATAAGATAATTAGGTCGTTAGAAAAACAGGAAGTGTCTACTCCATAAAACAAGCCAGCTAAGATCACACCCCAGAAACTATAAGTAATTAGTTGTGCTGGGCCATTGTCATTATACACTTGTTGGTAGGCCCTCTTGAGTCCTGCTATCATCCTTTATACTTCCCCATTGTTATTGTTTTCAAGAATCCTCTCCAAATCTCTTGAGGGGATGGAAGTACCCAACCTAAGATTAGAAGTAGGACCACCCACATGGGTATGTCCTCGTTTGTTACGTTCAATGCTTCAATAGAGCCACTAGGAGTGATGCCTGTGTTGACTGTATCAGCCTTGATGATGTCACCTACCTGAGCACCTGTCTGGTTGTTCTCCTGCCCTGCCTGTACGTTAGCTGCTACGTTAGGACCACCACCACTTAGAAGAGAGAGTGGGTTACCTAAACATCCTGCTAGGAGTAGTATAAGAGGGAGGGAGGCTAGGAGTTTCATTAGTTATTCTACCGTAAGTGTGCCAAGTTTTTCATTGTTATCTGGCTTTGTGTATGTTGCAAGAACAGTTCCATCAGATGTCTTTGCGGTGTAGGTTGTACCTGTACGAACTCCACCTTCACTAACTGCCGAAGTAGTTACAGCAGAAGCTTCCTCACCTTCGTTAGCAACTAAGTTATATGTCTGTAAACGTCTCTTGAGAAGGCCTCTAGGGTAATCGCTACCAGAACGGAAGTTAGTAGTGAATCCTATAAGATTTTCTGTACTTCTAGCACCTTCTTTACTCGCTTCATCCAACATTGTCTTTACAGAAGACCAACCTGCGGAACCAATTCCAGCATTCCAGGCCATGTCATAAGCAGCTTGTTTTGCGGTATCGGTTAACCCATCAAAACCTTCCCCGTATTTAGAGGCAGTACGGGTTGCAAACTCTGAATAAACAGCTTTAGCAAAAGCTTCGTCTGTGTCATAGGAAGTTTTTGATATTCCAAACTTAGTAGCACCTGCGTAGTCTACCCCAGATAGATTAGAAGAAGTAAGTCCATGCGAACCTGTAGGATCAAATACGGTTCCGTCAGCTTTCTTTACACTATTTGCATCAGGAACAATACCGTAAGGAAGGGTTAAGAAACCTCTTCCATCTAGGTGTATACTCGTTCCTTCAGCTTCAACAAGACTATCAAAACCTGACCTTAAGGAAGGTGTCTCAGCAACCTCTGTTGAAGAATCTCCTGAAATGATAGTTGCGAAGCTAGTAGAAACTTCCGTTTGGTTGGTTTCTTCCTCTACAGCAGCTACAGGAGTAGCAGCAACTGCCTCCGTCTCACTCGTAAAGAAAGCAATCTGATCATCTGTCAGGTTATTAAATGCGTCTTGAGTAGCTTGGTCAAGGACACCTGTACGGGGTAAACCAAACATCCCTTGAGCATCCTGAACACCATTCATAGTGTTTCTACCATAAACACCATCGACTTCTCCGATACCCTCTAAGCCCAATCTGATCATGTTCGTTTGAGCAGAACGGATAGTACCGTTAGGGCCAGCATCTCTGTCTCCCTGCCTAAAGGCGTTACCATCAGGAGTAATAACAGCATCAGGGGCCATAGCTTCAGCTACAGCTGCCTCAATAGGATCGTTTAGTTCTAAGTGCCAAGTCATTGTAGACTCCTTAAGGTTTAGTACGGCGGTTGCCATCAGGATCAATCCAACGTGCGCCAGAAGGAAGTACATCATATTCTTCTTTCGATCCTGGAGTAGAGAAATCTCTGACAAATGTACCAGAACCTAGAGGATCACCGTCACCTGTGTCTTCGTTTGTTACCCTTGAGTCTGCTCTTTTCTGAGACTTAAGCCCAGTAGGGTCTACGTAGTATGCTCCAGCTGGTACAGCCTGATACATTTCATAAGTCATACCTGTTTGCTCAGTAAAGACGATAGGGTCTTCTTCCGTCCCTGGGCCTGTGCTCTGTGTAACTTCAGCTGGAGGAAGAGTAGTAGTAACAATCTCACCTATACCTGAGTCCACGTTAAGTGCTCTCTCGAAGCTACGTAGTTGACGAAGACGTGTTGAGATACTAGAAACCTTGCTGTACTGAGTAGACAAGCTTCTCCAAATAAGAGATTCGGGTTCACTAGGGTTGATGCCTTTTGTTGCTGCAAGGAAGCTTTCATACTCAGGGCTATCTGGAGTGATTTGACCAGTTGCTGCAAGCCTGTTTTGTAACTTATTAAAAGCTGTTGGACCTTCCTTCCAGAGTGCGTTAAAGTCTCCACCGTAGTACTGATTTACAACACCTTGAATAAACTGGTACTCTGGTGCAGTAGACAACTCAAAGCTTAGTGTATCAGGATCAATAGTAATTTGTGGAATGCTTTTAATACGTCCAAGAGCATTGACTGCATAGTTAGCAGCATTCTTTTGAAGTGCAGCAGTCATCTGTGCCTTTAAGATAGTAGCAGTTTCGGCGTCCTTACCACCCATTCCTTCCAAGTCCCTAAGAATACGTAGGTTGCTTGGAGCAAACAAAGAGTCAAGACCTGTCGTAGAGTTTGTCTCTAGACCTCTTAGCATCAAGAGGTTAGACATGTTAGATATGACAGAAGCCCAAGCCTCTTTAGCATTCGGATCAGCTAGAACTTCTGCTGGGTCAGAAAGAATATCTTTAAGTAAAGAACTTTGTATAGTAAGGTTTTTTGCAACTTCTGCTTCATTCCCTTCAATATCACTGTAGGCATCCGTAAGTTCTGTAGGGAAGATTTCAGAAGAACCAGCAAGGTCTCCAGTTGTGGTTTCTTCATTGTCAACTAAGGCAGTTACAGCTGGATCAAAGTTAAGATCACTAAAGCCAACCACGTTGTTCAATACATTCCCAGAGTCAGCCATTTCTTTAGCAAGTTTAGGAGCTATCTGTGCAGCTATCTGTACCATAAACTCAGGAGACTGCATAGCAAGGATAGCTATTGGGTTTTTTTCAGAAAGATTCAAAGCAATGTTAGCAGCATAGGCTGTCGCTTTTGTAGAAGCTACCTTTTGATCGTAGTTTGTAATTGTCTCAAACATTCTATCAATAGAAGCAATCTTTGTTTCCATCTGCCCCCACAGTTCAGCATTCATGTCACCAGCTGGGCGCATAAAGGCTGGTTTTGATCTCAGCTCTGCAAAGGTTGCCGCATAAGCTACAATCTCTTCAACCCTAAAGTTACCGCCAGAGATTTCAATATCAAGAGCAGCTGAGAGAGTACTCCCAAACCTTTCTAGGGTTTCCATGTTACCTGCAAAACCACTAGAATAGTTTAAATTACCTGCTACAACGGCTGCTTGAGCCTGTGCAACGTTAGAGGCCAAAGAACCTACGGCTCTAGTAGTAGCCTGTTCGTAAGTAATTGTCTCTCCATTTGCCTCTGCTTCTTTCAGTGCTATATTTATAAGACCTAACCTAGTGCCCTCACCCTGGTTATTAAACAGAGTAGTAGCTGTGTCTTGAGCAGATACAGGCTGGACAGGGACAGTGAATACGCCTTGACCAAAAACTCTAGAGGCAACAGCAGTCTGTTCATCATTTAAACCAAGGTTTGCTAGATCAACTGCGTAGTTTGCAGCTGCTTGATCCCTTGCCATACCGCCTGAGATATCCTGTTGAGCACTCTGGATAATGTTAGCAAAAGCTGCTCTATCTCTTTCTGTCTGTGTTGGAAGGTTAGCCCTTGCTGCTGTAGCCATAGCTCTATCTTGAGCAAGTTGCCCCCTAGCAAAAGTATCTAATCCATCCAGTAGGTTACCAGCTAAAGCTAACCCTGTAGATGCAGGAGCCTGAATAGGTTGTTCAAAAGCTCCAGCACCTTGCACGTTTTGGTCTAATGTAAAGGCCATCTATTATTCTCCTTGAGCAGCTTGTGCTGTAATTCTTGCGGCATCAGACTGCCCTTGTGTTCTTTTTACTAGGTCAGTTAGTTGGTTAGGGTTCATAAGACTACGGTAAAGTCTTGTTTGATTCTCAATAGAGAACCCACCATCCTCAACTTCGTTAAAGGCATCATTGTAAAGTGCTTGACCTTCAGCTATTTTATCTGGGTCACCCGTTGCAATAAGTTCTAACCCTTGATCTGCGTATTTGCTAATACTAGCCAGTGTTTTTCTGAACTTACGATCTTCCCTGAACGAGATATCTTTAGTGTCGTAGTGATTTAGAACCCGCATAGGTGTAGCACCTGCAACGATAGAGGAAATCAAACCAAGTGTAATCTCATCTTCTCCAAACTCACCTGCAATACCCATACGTTTACTACGGTACTGCCCTGTTTCAATAAGCTCAGAGACCTTTGCAAACATATCAATAGACTTAACGCCTCTCGTTAGCCGTACAAGCTCTTGATAAGCAATAGAGTTGTGTCCAGCGACAAGAGCCTTTACCAGACCGTTGATTGACTTATAACTATCACTAAGGATTTGACCAGATGGGCCTGAGATTGTCTCAAGAAGTGGGTCTTCACCAAACATTTGCCAGAACTGTTGTGCTGCACCAGACATAGGGCCAATACGAGAACCTAGTGAAACGTCAGTCCCTGCAAGTTCTGAAAGTGCAAGATCAAAGAGACCAAACTTAACAGCATTTAGTACAGCTGCTGAGTTAGGGTCTTCAGGATCAACACCGAGAGAAGTCATTGCCGCAATCATTTTAGGTGGAGCACCCATACCTCTTGCACCGAATGTCAGAGTGTTCCAAGTTGCCATTCTAGCTCGTTCAGAACCTGTAAGGTCTCTACCGATAAGAAGGTTATCTACGAAGCGCATAGAATATGACTGCCACTGTGTAGCCAAAGCAAGGATTGGACCCTCTTGGTATCTACCCTTCTGTCCAGATGTCATACGGAAAGAAAGGGCTTGCTCTCTGTTTGATACATAACGAATACCCTTGTCAGAGAAGACATCACCAGAAATATTCTTAGCATTGTGCTCCATAACGCCAACAGCAGCAGCAGCAATTCTACCGTAAAGCTCTCCACCTTTGAAGGGTGTAAGACCAATCTCTAGGGCTTCGTTGAACTTACTCTTTGAACTATTAAAGGTAGCACCGTTACGTTCAAGAGTGTTAGAACCAATAATGCTTCTGCCTGACTCTTTCATGTAACGTACAGTGTCGATCAACTCCTGCTTAGTCATCAGCAACCCACCATACTCTTGCATGGTTTCACTTACAAGTCTTTCGATGTCTGCATCAGCTGCTTTACGTGTCTTGAAAAGAAGAGCAGCAATGATAGGTACGTTAGGAGCAGCCTTCATACCGTATTTAGGAGAGATGAAAGTAATCTGTGCTACGTGAGATGCGTTAAGAATAAACTGGTCGGGGTTAAACAGACCCATCTTCATGTGAAAGACTGTAGCTCGTGTTCTACCAGCTACGTTACCAATCCAATCAGCAGGATTAGAAACAATCTTTGTTTTATCATAGATAGCTTCTGACAACTGAGTAGCATATGCTGTCGTGTCATCAGTACGATCCATGAGACCAAGACGAGATTGAATAGCTCGTTGCTGTTGTCTCATCTCACGGTTTATACCCCTGTTTTCTTTACTTACCTTAGCTAAACGGATAAAGTCTTCAGGGTTGTGAGGGACATCACCATCAAAAGCTACGCTTCCTCTGGGTAACAAACGAGCCTTATTAACCCATCCATTTACCGCAGACTGAGTAGCCTTGTAGTGTGAGTAACGGTAAGCCTCAGACTTAAACTGCTCTACAATATTTTCAATAGGGCTTTGGTTGATTGCTCTACCTCCACCGTAAGTCATAGGAGGTGTATCACCACGTTTACGGGTTACCCGCATAGCTTGGTACTCACCAATAGACATACCAGCACCTTCAGGGATAGATTCTTCTACTTTACTGTCTCTAGCCTTGACTTCAAACTTGTTAGTGAAGCTCTCGTTATGGTCAGCAGCAATTCTCTTAAGTGTAGTAAAGTCAACTACACCTGTGTTCCAAGAGTTGTTACGAGCAATGGTAGCATTGACTTTAACTAAGTCCTCACCAGACAACTCTAGCTTACGGATACCTTTTAGTCCTCGTGAAGTAATGTAAGGAGCTAAAGCTTCTACAATGTTGTTAAGTTGTGAAGCAGCTGCATCAGCTTCTTTCGTGGAGAAAGAGCCAAGCAGTGTACGGAAACCACCTGTAGCCTTACTACCACCTGCGAGTGTGTCAGTGTAAACTGTACCAATGAAGTGTCTAAGTCTATCGTTGTTACGAGGGCCACCTACGTTGTAACCAAGAACATCAGACTTAAGAGGTACTCTGCTACGGATCACATCTGTTACGTGGTCGTACTTGATACCGTCAGCAGCCTCAAAAGGTTCATCCAGTTTATAAACAACTCTATCACCAATCTGGCTTGGGTTTACTTGACCTGACAAACGACTAAATACAATAGTCTTCTCAGGAATAACATCAACTACAACGGCAACAGTGTCATAGCCTTCTTCAACAGTGATTGTTCTACCGTTACGTTCAGCTACTCTCTTAAGAATGTCTGTGGCTTTGATATTCCATGCTGCATTGTTAATGTCAGTCAAGGCATGGTAGGCCTTCATCTGTTTCTCTGAGGGTATTTTACCGTATAGAGAAAAGAAGTCTCTAATAAACTCTGGGTCTGTCGGAGCACCTCTAGTAGCAGCTAGGCCTGTGTCAATGTCACCAAGTAAACCATCACGGTATCCCGTCATGATATCTTCGATCTGTTTAAACTCTACCTTAGACAAGGCTCTTACATCCTTGAAGGATTGATCAGCAAACTTAGAGAACCTAGTTACAACACCTTCAGCTGCGTTTGTTAGGAAACCTAGTCGATCTCCCAAAGCCGTCTGAGGAGCAGAGATAATACCAGCAATAGCTCTTTTTAGTACATTCTCTTCAGGGTTCACGTCATCTAAGGTTTCAGCTAGTCTACGTGTATCAAGACGTTCACTGTACTCAAGGTAGTATCCTTTAGGTGCAACTGTAGCTTCAACACCCTCAGGTAAATCTCCTACTCTCTCAACACTTTCACCTGTATCCTTACGGATAATTCTAGGTGCATCTACTACAGTGTATGCAGGGTTATCGTTTACAGACTTCAGGGCTGCTTCTCTTGTAGGGAAGGCTCGTCCGTCAATTGGGTTACCTAGTCTTACTGTTGTTGTAAAGAGGTCAGACCCTTCATCTAGGGTTCTGTACAAAGCTACAGTTGGGTTGTTAGTAACCTTAGCAATACGAGTTACAACACCCTGTACTACTGCTTGTAGTTGATCAGGAGAGAAGGCTCTACCACTTACAGAAGACTTCATAAGACGTGACATCTTCTCAAAGACAGAAGAACCGTTAGTTGCCTGTACTACAGCAGCAGAGTTAGGCATGTTAACTGGCCCTGTCGGTCCTTGGAAGGGATCAAGGGTACTAGGGCCAGCCTTGTAGGCTACGTTGTCTGGAGCAGAACCAGTGTTGAACTGACGAACTGTAGCAGCTGCCCCTGCATCTGGACCTCTTGTTGCTGTAACTGCATCTGTAGCAGAACGAGCAGACATCAATCTTTTAAGGACTTCTCTGGACGCAGCAGGAATACCTTTAGCAGATTGAAAACCAAGCTTGCCCACACCCCTTATAACTCTTGAAGACATACCAAGTGTACCAAGCTCTACCATAGCCATAAACTGTTTAAAGTTAGCAGCTGGGTCAGTACCAAAGTTTTCTAATTGTGTTTGAAGCTCTCTGAGGTTCTCGTATTCACGGAAGTTCCCTAGACCTTCACGTTCAGCAGAGTCAAGTTCATCTTCCCAGAACTGTTTAAACTCTTCTGGTTCCATGTTGAGGGTCTCAGCAAACTCAACAGTCTTGGATTCGTCACCCCTAGCCAGGTTTCTAATAGATACTGGAATCCAGCTAAGTGCCTCAACAGACCCAGCTGCAAGCCAACGAGCAGTAGAAGGATCATTGATCTCAAGACGTTCCTCAAGACGGTTAGACAACCACTCATAGTTGGATAGCATAGCAAGACCGTAAGGGTTTATCTCTTGGTCATCTGTCATTAGCATACTGTTAAAGAAGTATTCTCTAACACCAACAGTCTTTTCTTTACGAGCCAGATACTCAGCAACGTCAACTGCTGCTTCCTCTACTGGTACACCAGCTGCAAACAGAACGTTAAGGAACCTTTCAGAGTCAGGGTACTGACGTACTAAGTCATCATTGGAGAAGTCCCCAGCAACCCTAGCTTGAGACACCTCAACAGGGTCTACCTCAAGGATAGTAGACTGCTGATCCACGATACGTTGTTCACGAGGAGACGCAGGGTCTACTCTCACTACAGTCTGCGGTGCTTCCTGACCCAGAGTTTCCTCTAAGCTAGAAAGGGTGTCTTCAAAGGAAGGGATACCAGTCATTTAGTTTTCACCCAGCTTCTCAAGAAATTCACTGCCTTGTGGAGACATACCAAAGTTCATAGCACTAAACCCTAAGCTTGCGATACTCTTGTAGTTCTGAGCCTTCAAACCAAGGTTAGAGATTTCAGTAGACAATCCACTCTGTTGTGAACCATAGCCTAGTTCTGCACCTAGCTGTGACCTACCTGCACCTACGGCTCCTGAAAGACCTGAGGACTGAGCAACACCTGAAGCTTGAGCAGACGATTGTGCCCTTGCACTAGCAATCATGTTAGACCTAATAGCAGCCCTACGTTGTCTACGTACCTGTAATTCCTGTGCTCTCTGTTGAGCACGAGCCTGCGATTTGGAAGCTTGAGCAGATTTTACTGTGCCTATGATACCAGCTGCTGCACCTGCTGCTACTACACCGCCCACTGCGGAAGCAGCGGTAAGAGTTCCTGCTACGCCCCCCGCAATACTTAGTGCTGTACCGATTGCTGTAAAAATAGCCATTCTATAGCTCCTTCATGTAGTGAGTTTCAGCTTTTGTGTAACCCATTCGTTTATAAACTTTACCAAGGTCTGCAATATTCTCTAGATAAGCCATGCCGATAAACTTAGCACCTTGTTCTTTTGCCCAGTTTTCGTAAAATGCCATAAGCTTGAAACCTGCCTTAGTGTGTCGGTAGTCCTTGCTAACAAACCATGCAATCTCTGAGGCTACTTTCTGAGAAGAAAACAAAGGCTCTGTTACTTGCCCTACTAGGTAACCTGCAATCTCACCGTCTACCTCTGCTACAAAAGTTTCTACTTCTTTCATTGGCAAAGTTTTCAAGAATACTTCCTGTGTTTTCTTAGCATCCCACGTGTAAGGCAGTTGTGACTCTTTGTGGAATTGTTTGAAGAGCATGAGACAATCAAGTAGATCATCTTCTGTAGCTTTTCTGATTTTAGATTCCTGAGTTTTTAGCACCAATTACCTCATAGCCTACTAAGTGGAAGTCTTTACCTGTTGTACTCTCAAACCGTAGCTTCATTGAACGGCCTCTACCTCTAACCTTAGACTTGGTAACCACTGTATTAGTTGGGTAGTGGATAGAGCTAAGATCGTCGGGGTCTACAACTGGTACATCTTTTAGTTTATAGATTTCTCTAGGAGTAGAACCTACCTTGTTTAAGTTCCAAGATACGGACATCTTACAGCTTGAAGGATTGATGAAGTCATAACCTGCACCGTCTGCTACGTAACCTTCCTCAGTTACTCGCATGTAGGTTGTAATGTAAGGAGCATTCTTGAACGTACCCATACTACCCATGAAGTCATAACTAGCTTCAGCAAAGCTACTGTAGTCTGCATCACCCCAGTCAAGGTATGTATCACCAGAAAACCTAGCAACAGTCATCTTGCTATCTACACCACTTCTAACAAGCAACTTAATCTCAGTCTCACCCTGAAGAAAGTCTCTGTAGAGAGTAGCTACAACAGTGTCAGAACCGTTAATGATTGTATCGACACCGTTAATAACCTGTGTCTCTGTAGAGGTAGAACCTAGACCACTGAAGTAAGAAGTACCTACAATGTAATGACCAGCTGCCCCGTCTGCTACTTTCCAAGGGTGGAAGGCTTGAAGGGCTAAGTCTAGTACAAGAATGTTGTTGTACTTGTAGTCAATACTCTCGTTTTTGTCAGGGTAGAACCAGTAGATGCGTTGGTTGATTTGGTCGTACTCAACAAAAGCCTGGGCCTTCTTCTCATTAGGGATTTCATTCCAGAGAGTTTGAATTGTAGAAAGAGATAGGTTGTTAGCAGTAGGTGTGTTTAAACCTTCACCAGCTTGAATTGCGTAGATGCCTGTCTTGGCCCACCAGATAGGTACGCCTCCACCAACTGTAAAAGTGTTCTCGTTAACAATACCTACATCAGAAATCTGAGTGATAGAAAACTCTGTAGCACGAAACACGTTGTCTACACCAGCAACAGACCATACACCGTTCTCAGCAAACACGATAAGTGATGCACCTAGTACGTACAACTTACGAATGTTGTGAGCATCTGGGATACTTACTACACCACCGTCAGTGTCCAACAAGTCAGCAATGATTTCAGATGTGGGATCGTTAACCTGATAGCAGTTACCAATGTCACGAATGTTTTCAGTCAACCTAGAGAAGTAAACCTTGCCACCGTTCTTAGCTGAGTCAATACCAGCATAGAAGATACGTCCAGCATAGGCTGCAACACTACGGAATCTACCTGTCTCTACTTCAGTAGGGATACTATTTGTACGAACCTTGTTAAAGACATCTAGTACATAGTGACCGTGGGAGGCTAGTGATGAACCTGTGTAGATTTCTTGCCAGTCTGCTTTATTAAAAGCACCAGCAGCAGTCTTACCTGAGTACCATGCGTGAGTCAAGGGAGGGTAAGTATTAGGTGCTCCATACGCTGTTAGAGCAGCAGCACCCTTTGTACCAATCCAGCCTACGTTCTCTGTATCGTACTTTCTCTGGTTAGAGGGAGAAGTTTTGTCTTCAAAGTACTCATCTGTTACTTCAGCAACAGAACCCTGCCACTCAAAGTCTCTCTCCTTAAAAGCAATAGCTGTAGCTGTAATCTTGTTAGGAGAAGCTGCTGCATCATACTCAAGGTAGATTGTGTTAATAGCTGGAGAGGCAACAACGAGAACACCATTCAGGGATGTAACCTGAATACGTTCTTCAGAAGGGGAAAGGTTGTTGCTTGCTGAATAGGTATCAAGGTCTACAGAAGCACTGCTTACTAATTGAGCAGAAAGAGGGTCTAAAGCTTTCTCATAGAAGGTAATGTCTTTACCGTTCTGTACTACAAGAAACTCTAGGTTAGTCTGTCCTGCAACATTGGACCAAGTAGATGTCTGAAACACAGCACCTTCAGGAATGACTGCACCACTTGTAACTGCACCTGTCTCTAAAGTAACAGCCTTACGTCTACGTCTTGTACCATCACGTTCAAGAGCACAGTTAAGTTCATCCACTGAAGCATTTTCAGGGAACGTAAGTTCAGAGGCCTCAGTGATGAGACCCTTGACAAAGGTATTAACCGTTCTCTGAATTAAGCTCTGAGGCATCTAGTTTTTCCTTATCGGCCTTACGAGCCTTAGACCTGTCATTGACTGCTTTACGAGGTGTAGGTTTCTTTAGGGCTAGGTGGGAAGTTACAGCCTTTAAAGCTCCTTCCATTCCTGTCCACTGTCCACTCAACTCACTAGGAACTTGTGCTCCATTTTCGTATTTAACTGAGTAGAACTTAAAACCATCCTGAGGTTTGTAAACTACCAAGGCCTTCTCTGTTTTATCACTATGTACTTTGATCTCTTGACCATCTTCACTTTTGATTATCTTAACGTCTACCATAGTTATTCTTTGGCCTTCCTACGTTCAGTCTGTGCAAATCATTCTGTACGTACACTTTCTGCCGTCTAGCTGTCTGCTCAATCTTAGGATCAGAACCAGTTTTAAACAAGGACATGGCTGTAGACTTTGCTTCTGCTAGGAAGTAAGGAAACATTACATCATCTAAGTCTGGGGTGAAGCTATCTGTAAAGGCGTCAAACGTTGGGTACTTAATACCGTAAGCTCTCGTCTTAGCAGAAGTAAGGATTGCGTCTACAGTAGCCATGTAGGAATCAAGCACTACGTTCTCATCATCAAAGGATGTGTAGTAGCTAGGCATAACGTCATTACGGATAAGCAAGATACTATCTGCCTGTACGTCATCAACCTGCAAGATGTTAGAAGCTAAACTGTCTCGACCATCTGACAAAGCAAAGAACTCATCTGGCTCTAGGTAGATAAGACGTTGGTAGTCTACTCCACCAACAACCTTAGTTACGTTGTAGTCCAGGAACTCAATATTCTTTACACGGGAAGGGAAAGAGAAGTGAGTAGGTCTAACGGAACTAGAAAAAGATGTAAGCTTAATTATCTGGGAGTGTTCAGGAATGTCACGAGTAGCAATCATTGCGAAGTAAGTATTCTCTACTACCGCAGCAATCTGTCCAGCTTCGTTAGAATCTGAAATGCTATTGATCTCCTCCGAATCCATGTCGGACAAGATATTCTGGACCATTTGAAGGAGAGTCATTTTCATGTTATGCACTCATTCCAATAATAGAAGCATAGATGTTAGCATAGTTTACAACTACATTATCTGTATCTGCTTTAGTTTTAATTTCAATGTAGTCATTCTGTACTAGGGAAGTAACAGCCGTTACACTAATGGAACCCCAAGTACCTGTAGCAATACTACGGATTGTTCGTGATCCTACAATCTCAGTACCATTCTTAAACAAAGCCCACTCTACATTCTTTGTTGGGCCTGTAGCCTGAGTAGATGACATTGTTAAATTTATAAGACCTGTAAGACCTGTAGCATCGTCGTATTTAAATCTTAGGTTAGGAGATGTAACAACTGTAAAGCCTGATACAAGAGAAGCACTAATAGAAGGAGATAAGAACTTCTCAGCTATGTCTGTATCTAAGGCGTAAGCATAAGGTGAAGATGAATTAAAGGCTGTAGCAGCTGCTAGGTGTCTATGGATAGGTTGCCATACCCCACTACCAGAACCATTAGCTACGTATGTCTCTCCACTGTTAGCAGCAGATGTACCCTTAGGTTCGTGCAAGGCACTACCAGTAAGGGATGAATGTTCTACGTTAGCCATATTAAGTATCCTTAGCGGGGGGTCTTGTTAAGACTATTATACACACAAGTGAAATAGTTGTCAAGTTAAAAGTGGTAACAGGAGGAGATTTCTCCCCTCCCGTTGTATTTTAGTTTAAGCCATTGGCTTTGTAAGAACAGAAACCATGTTCTCTGGACGGTACAATTTCATACCGTAACGTGCAGTAGTAACGAACTCTGTACGCTGGTAGTCTTTGTTGTACTCTGTGTCCACGTTTGGCATCTGACGCCATGCACCAACAAACGGCGACACAGCTTGGTCAGCTGAGAAGAACAAGTTGTTGATTGCGTTAGCTGGAGCAGCAGAACCACTGATAGTCTCTGAAGATTTTGTTGCAAGGTAGTTAGATGTATAGACATCGAAACCATAGATGTTAGCAACAAAGGACATACCAGAAGCGATACCAGTATTGACGATACCTTCCCAACGTGGGTTGTTAGATACAGATGTCAAAGCTGAGAGGGTATTCATCTCAAATTCAACAGATGGATCAACGATAGCCACGAGGTTACGCTGTGGTACTTTACCAGTCTTCAATGCACGAAGAGCTTTTGCGAAGTCTTCAACTGCAATAACACCACCAGTACCTGAACCAATCATACGGTGAGCAACACCATTGATTGCGTTAGGGTTAGCTGCTGTTTGACCAGTCTGTGCAAGCTTCATGATGTCTGTTTCCAGACGTTCCATCAAAGCACGTTCCTGAAGTGGAACAAACTGAGACATGATCTGATTGGCGTAGTAAACATCCTGCATCGCTTTGTTAGTGATGTAGTTACTGGACTGAAGGTAGTCAGTAATGGTGAATGTGAACTGTGCATCGTCAATCGGTGTGTAAGACACTGCTGTATCTTCAGCATAGTCAGCAATGGTTGCGTCACCCAGCGATGGGATTTTGAATGTGTCACCGTCAGGGAAATCACTCAACCAGTTTACATACTTCATACCTTGCAGTTCGTCACGCAAGATTTCTTTAAGTTCGGCGGACCAAACCTCTGCACGTTTTGCTAGTGCTAGTGTAGCTACTGTGTTACCAGCCATTTTCGTATTCCTTTATTTGTAAAAGTTACTGCCCAGACGGTCGGCATCTGCCATCATTTCCCGTTGGGTAGTTGGTTTATAGTATTGACTAGAGTTTTCTCTACGAAGTCTCTGGTAGTAACCAAAGTCTTTTTCAGAGGATGCTTGCATTGTAGAACCTTCAGTACGAATGCTCCCTTGAATCACTGGAGAACGTCTAGGTGCTGGTTGACCAAGCAACTGCATAAAAGCAGCAGGTGACTTAGCAGCCATACCTTGTAGTTCTGACAACGATAGCCCTAGTTCAGCAGCCTTTTGCTGCACTGTAGCAGCAGCTTCTGTACCGTAAGCTTTTTCAAGTTCCGCCTCTACGACAGCAATGTTATTCTTAGTAACACTTTGTTGCTCTCGTTTCATCAGGGTCTGTTCAACTAGGCTCTCAATGTTAGCTTCACTCGAATTAGGCTGGGTGTTAGCTGTATTCGAAGTGCCACTCATGTTGTTATTAGGATCAAGAAGTTCGGTTGTGGGTTCCGAGGCCATTTCTTCCATCTTAGTTGTAACTCCAAGTTTGTATGTTTGTTTTTCTAGGTCAGCTTTTAGTGAAGCATTCTCTTGTTTCATCTGTTCGATGAACCTGTCAGCTTCTAGCTTTCCCTTTGCTAACGCTTCTACATCGTTGAACTTACGTCCGTCTCCTACAAGATCACCTAGAACGGAAGGGCTGGTTGGCACTTCACTGGTAATTTCTTGTTGACTCTGTGTTACAGGGGTTACCTGTTCCTCAGAAAATACACTCATTGTTAATCCTTGTCTAAGTTGATTAGGTCCAACACAGTGGTCACTGCTCTATTGAACCCGTTACGGTCTGCTTGCTTGTATGCCCACGATGGTGAGTCATAGTCAGCAGCAGGGGTAGTATCCTTCAGCATAGGCTCCAGGATTTCTTTAAGGCGGTCTAGTCCCTCTCTGTTAGAATGGAGGGACTGACTTACTGCCTCTTTTTCTTTCTTAGTCTTGCACTCTTTGAACCAAGCTGCCTTCATTCAATGGGCTCCTCAGGAGCTTGCTGTGGTGCAGCCTCTAGCTGTTGCATACCTTGGTCTACCATCTCTTCTTGTTCGGCCTCAAACTCTACCTGTGCGTCTGTGACGACCTTCTGAGTTTCAAGCTGTTCAGAGACTGCAATGTTCTCACCAAACAAAGCTGGTTCACCCAGTTCATCTGCTAACAAACGAGCAAACTCTTTACCTGAAAGATGGGAAGCAATGGTGGGGTCTGACGCTTTGATCTGGAACATAGTAGTGAGGTTCTGTACACGTTGAGCACGTTCAGCAAAGTGACGAGCACCCATTGGTACAATCTTACCGTTTGAACGTAGATCATCACGAGTAATCTGTGTGAAGAAGTACAGGCCTGTGTCTTCGTTCAAGACCTTGGCTGTGTCTTCGTAGTCCATGTTACGACGAGCTACTTCAAGCATTGCGTTCAGGATAGGCTCAAGGAACACACGTTCAAAGTGAGCAGTCTTGTGTTGGAAGATACGACCAGCAGCAGTCATAAGCTGGTTAACTTCAAAGGCTGTCTTCTCACCAGCACTACGGATACCCATAGCCTCACGAGGAGCACCAGCCATCATCTCCATCTTAGCTTCTAGGTTCTGAATCTGGAAGTCAGCATTAAGAGCAGTAGCATCTGGTACAAGGTAGCCTACGTCACCTTCATCACCTAGATAGATACGAGCATTAGGGGCAAAGTCAAAGTCTTCTACGTCACCCTTGATCTTAAGAACAGGATAAGCAATCTGGTCAAACACGTCAGCCTTAAGGTTCTCAAGGTGATCAATGCGGTACTGCATACCAACTAGGTTATCTAGTGGACCCATGCTGTACAGGTTGTCTGGACGGTCTCTCCAGCCTGCGTGGAAGATAGGGTCACGTCCGAGGAAGCTAGGGTTCTCTTCGTTAGACAGAACGTAGGAACGGTCTACGATAGTAATGACACGGTTGTTCATAAACTTACCAGTGTCTGTGTCGTAGATGTCTCCGTAGAACGTAAGGATTTCTACGTAGTCTGATTCGTAGTAGTCTGTCAGGCTAGAGAAGCCATCAGCTATAAAACCCTCAGACTTGTTTACATCAATCTCGTTACCCTTAGCTGCACCACGGTTACCTAGCATCTTATTAAAGACGCCTTCCATGTAAGCTTTATCTGGGGAAGTCTCAATCATACGTTGTACTTCACCCAAGGTAAGGATAGAACGAATGATCTTAGGAGTATCAGCAAACTCAGCTGCTACAGGGTTAAAGCAAATATCGTATGGTGAAATACGAACAAGCTTAGGACCAACATAGTTTACAACACGTTCACCATCTTCAAACTCTGTGACTTTACGTTGATAATCTACTGTAGCAAAACAGTTACCATATAAAATGTAATCATTGATAAGCTTGCTAGTCGTGTTAACAAAGTCAGACTGACGTAGCTTGTTCTGCATGTAAGCCTGAATGATGTCACGTTTAATCTTAACGTCACCCTCTTCGTCGGTAGCTTCAAAGCGGAACCAACGTTTCTGAGGGAACAAAGCTGCAAAGTAGTTTGCGTGGAGGTTATCAGAAATCTGTGTTAGCTTTGGAGTAGTCGTAGAGTTAGACCACGGCAACTTGTTGTTGCTCGTAGTGCGAGTATCTGTAGCGTACACATAGTTGCGCAACTCTTGCCACTCTTTAATCTTCTCAGAACGAGCATTGTTCCAGGATGTCCAACGGCTAGAAATATCCACAGCTAGAGTGTGCGGATCAATAACGCCTTCAATGTCGAGTGTAGTGCCAGCCATGATGACTCCTAGTCTTAGCTATGTGTTAATAATAACACAGTATAATTTATTTGTCAAGTGCTAAAATGCAACACCACCGAATTTAGGGTGAAATACTACATTATTATCTTGATTTCTCTTTCGGATAGCAGCGGCACTGGGCTTAATAGCTACTTCCACAGCTGCTGCTAGACAATCTTTACAGTCATCGTGTGCTGGGTTGTAGGATACAAGCTCTTCTTCTAGTACTTGACAGTGACCACCACGGTAGTGATACATCTGTAAGTTGTCGTACCTTGGTTCAAGGATAGCTGCGATACGTTCTTCCTTAGAACCTTGGTGACGGTTAGGTCTGTGTTCGTCAACCTTAAGAGCTAGACCGTTAGGTTTGATGTAGTTGTCTTTAAGTTCAGATACGATAGCTGACTGAGCAGCAGTACATTCAGCCCGTAGCTTTCTAAAGTCCCAACGATTAAGAAGGTCTAGAATATGTTTGAAGTACTCAGAAATCTTATCTGTTTTAAAACGATCAATGTCTAAGACGTAGACGTTGTTCTCATAGTCTACACCAATCACAACAATAGCTGTGTAGTCAGCCCTCTTGCTAACACTGTACGCAAAGTCAACAGCTGCACTGACGTTTAGTTTACGTCCCTTGTACTGCCACTGACCGTTATCTCTATCTAGATGCTTACGATCATAGTACTGAAACTTCTCATAGGCGATAGGTTGTGTGTCAGGATCAGTTGGATCATTGTAGTACTGAGCACGAAACTGTACTCTGTCTAGGTACTGTCCACGTTTCTTAGCTAAGATTTTAATGTTAAAGCCAAAGAACTTACCGTCCTTACGAGTTTGACGAGGCCAAAGGAAATCTCCTGTACCGTCTCCTCCGTCTTCTACTGCTCGTTCCATTACCTCGTAGATGTTTTCCTTACCTACAAGTTCACCCTTGTCTGAGTACAAATCTTCTTCCATACCCATCAAGTCTGAGTACAAGTCTTTAGGATGGTAACGTGTACCTACAACCCATTCCTGTGCTTCACTGCCTTCAATAGAAGATAGAAGAGAGTACTGAGACTTAACCTTGTTTCTACCTTCGTTGGTATAAGCATTCTCGAATACAACGACATCATCAAGGACTGCAATGTCACAGTGCATACCAGTAAGAGATGTAGTCAAACCACCAGTAAAGATAGAAGGGTCTCGAACTGCTTCCTTTTTACGGTCAGGGTGATCAAGAGCAATCTCAGATGTAGTCCACTTCTCTCGTTTACTCTCATCTTTATTCAAGTGTTGAGGCCAGTACTTCTGGTGGATGTCTGACTCAAAGATGTTTTTGATAAACGATAGCTGCTTCTGGGCTAGGTTTGAAGTAGCTGAGATGTAAAGCACACGAAGGGTAGGGTTCTTAGTTAACTCCCAGGCAACCCTGTAGGCAACCATAGCTGACTTGCCATGATCTCGTGGAAAGAGAAGAAGCTGGTGTGTCTTAGCTTCCTGCCTTGTCCACCACTTACAGACATCCTCGTGACAGTTACCCAGTACACGTTGAGGTGCTACAAGCTTGATAAACGTAATAAGACTACGTTCCGCAGCTTCTTTAATTTCTTCTACTGTCGCCATCAGGTTTTATTAAACCATCGTCAGGCCAGCAGGTTGTACCGCCGCCAGTTCCGCTGGAGTTGTAGCTGCATCAATGTCAGCGTGAGTTGGTGCATCACGCAGGGCTTGCTTGTCAGCAGTGATCTGTGTGGTGTCAGCACCTGTCTCCAAGGCTTTCATAAACGCAGTGTCGAGTGCAGCCAGTGGTTCTGTACGGGCCTGACGAATCTTGTCACGCCAGATTTCCTTGGCTGCGGTCATGTCTACAGAGATAACCCCTGCATTGGCATCGGCTTCCCAAGCACCACGGAAAGTCCGTTCGGCTGGTAGTGTGTAGTCTGCGGCGTCATAGGATGTTGCGCCGATCTTGATGAAAGTCTGTGTCATTTTATTTCTCCGTTCGTTTTTTGTAATTGCTCATTATCTCACCACTACAACTTGAGTTAGGGATGAATCTCTATAAGTACTACCGTCCGCCAAAATCATACGGCAACTTGAAGTGGCAATACTATAAAAGTGAACGTCTGTGTTTTGAGAACTCGACCCACTGTGGTCACTTGGTTTACCGTTTCCGACAGGGGCGTTATTGGAGGTTAATGCTACTGAATAGTTAACACCGTAGTGGCCTGTACCGTAGTCAGTAATACTACTAACGTTCCCATCAGCACGAATAGCGACAGTCCCACTGCCGTTGAAGTTTACCCAAGCCTTAGCCGTAAAGTTACCAGCAGGGATAGGGCTGGCAGTATCGAAGTTGTCGTCACCTCTAAGTATAGTAGTCATGTAAGCCTCCAATGTTAATGAAAATCTGTGTCATTGGGTTTCTCCGTAGTTTACGTTGGGATGCAGGTAATCATGGCGTATTGGACATCAATTCGGGCTGAGGAGCTGGACGTACAGATGAAATTGACTTGTGTGGTTGTGTACACTGTCCCGCCATAAGATGTACCAGCCCCAAGAGAACACCAACGAAGACCTGAACCTGAGTTTGATGGTCCAGCGCCAGCGGCAGTTGTCGAAGTGTAAGCTACGCTTGAAAAGGCAGACGAAAAACTAGCAGTTGTTATGCCTGTACCTGTGTCTGTAATCGAAGATACACCTACGCTACCTACAACGTTCTGCGTAGATAGCTGGTTCACTTGGCATGTTACTTGGGGCAACGGCTTAATAACACCTGCACTACTTTGTACTGTGTCTACTTTAATTGTACTCATGCTGCGATCCTCCAAGCATTACGAAACGACCTGTCAGAGGGTACGTCTTCTGTTTTGACAATCTTGAACATCGGCCTGTTGTATTCCTGTGACCAGATGTGACGAGGGATGTCTTTCATTACGAGATACTCAATGGCCTCTTCCTCTGTGAGAGGGCCAATACGAGGTGCAGTCCACTGTGCTGCATGTTTCTCTGGGTCATGTTTGAACTTGTCGTGACGACCCTCTGCGATGGCTAGTTTCTCATCGTCCTGCAAAGCCCAGTAAACGGAGATAGGCGGCAGCAGCCCAGCCTTGGCTTCTTCAAGCCAGTTGTCACTAGGGACAAGCACCATTGCGGGTTGCTCTGGTTGCTCTGGGTCTTCAAAGATTACTCTGTAATTGCTCATGCCATGACTACCACAGACATGTCGGAAGCATCATACTGCGGACCTGAAGCACTACCATTGATTTTTGCAGTGGTTATGCCAACGCTACCAGTTGATTTTGCAACGTCATCGTCTCTACACAAAAGACCAAGATAAGCCACATTATAGGCGTTGTTTGCCCCCCCTGTGACTGACTGATTTGATGTGGGTGTAGTGTTTGATAAGTTGGCCGTGTAGAAGCCTACGCCTCTGTCCGTAATACTACTCACATTTCCGTCAGCAAGAATAGACACTGTGCCTATGCCATTGAAGTTGGCCCAAGCCTTAGCCGTGAAGTACGTAGCACCACCAGACGTAGCTTCTTCTAATGTGTTTACTTTGAGAGTACTCATGTTAAACCACCGTCCATGTTTCGCCAGCACCAACCGTAACGGTGACACCACTATCAATGGTGATAGGGCCAGCACTCATTGCGTTCTTGCCGTTTGTAACTGTGTAGTTTGTCGTTACGTTTTGACCGTTCTCGTAGAAGATGTCGTCGTTGCCACCACCCGTTGCACCCGCTGCAATACCAGTCAGAGCAGAGCCATCACCTGCATAAGACGTGGCTGTCACGGCGTTAAACGTGGGGCTGTCATTATTTTGCACGGCACTGTCAGCAAGTGTACCCTGTGCTGCTGTAGCATAATCTGTAGCTGCTGTAGCTGCGGCAGTACCAAGAGTAGGCAAACCTGTTAGGTCGCTGTAGCCACCAGTAGAAGCTACTGTAGCAAGGCCAAGGTTAGTACGAGCAGTAGTAGTATTAGTTAAGTCAGATAGGTTGCTAGTTGCAAGCAAAGCACCTGACAGAGAAGCATAGGCTGCTACCCAAGACGATCCTTCATATACTTTCATCACATCATCAGTAGTGTTGTAGTACAAAGCACCAGCAACTAAGGCATTACCATCGTTATCTAGGGTTGGGTCACTTGCCTTTGCCCCTAAGTACCGATCATCAAAACTATCAAGTGCTGCAAGGGCTGCATCCTTAGCTGCTTCTGCCGCAACCTTAGCAGCTTCTACATCTGAGAGGTAGTCCGTACCATTGATCAGTAAACCAGCTGCACCAATAATGTTATTACCATTAAGGTCTAGGTCTGCTTCCATAGCATTAGGAAGACTACCATCCAGGGACAGAGTATTATCAAAACCATCACGTAATGCTTCGAAGTTAGCATTCAGGGTCTCAGTTGAGTTAAACCCTGAAGCTAGTGTAGTTACTGTAGGTTTCTTTGTCATGTTTACAACCAGACACGCTTAGGTGCATCAGGTGTAACACCGTGTGATACATCAAGAGCCTCGACAGCACCACGGCAAACACTGCTAGATAGGCGGATGTTTACATGCCAACCGTCTAATGCTTGCATCTCAGGATACTCCATACCATCGTCATCTGTGATGGTAACGCCTGTAGGCTCCTGTAAGACCCCTACAACGTCGATAGAGTAGTCTGCTGTACCACTGACCAAGTAAGGCTCACCCTCTATCTGTGTGCTCTCTACGCCAGTCTCAGGGTCTACGATAGTGCTGTAGTCCTGTTCATAGAAATCAGAGAGGACTGATGGCATGTCAGCCTCAGCATCTAGCTTGAGGTAGAAGTCGTTCTTTGGAGCTACTACACCATCTTCAAGGATTAGTTCGTCGGTCATGTTGTTAGCTCCTGTAGCTGTGTATTGGTTAGTCGGCGTGGGTAGTATTGTATGGACTTGATGTGGCCTGACATGGGGAAACTCGCTCCCCGCAAATACACCCCAAGTCTAAGTAGATCGACTGTAGGTATAGAGGCTGCTGTATCAGTAGCAACTGCGCCACCATTTAAGACAGCGGCGAAATCATCTTTAGCATAAACAGTGGCTACTTTTGAAACCTGACTAGCCGTAGCATACGCATCAAAGTTTAAGTTTGCTTGGACTGCGCCGACAGTTACAGCCTGATATGATATCCTATTAGCGGGGTAGACTATTGTGGTTATCCCATTTTCAATCCCAGCGCCATCTAGATCTAGAGTAAAGACGGTACTGCCGTTAAGTTTTGCACTATCAAACTCGCACACCACAGTACCCTTATCGTTGTTATAACCAAAGGCACTCGTTGGGATTTCGGCTATGTCTCTAGCACGAGTAGCTGCGGCACCTGTTGTCGGGATGTAGGACGTAGGGAAAGCGCCAGCCTCTAATTGTGCGCCGTACAGTAAGATACCATCGTTGCCGTTAGCAGCGGCAGCTATCCCACCATCTGTGTCTGAGACTGCGTAAACAGACCTATCATTGAAACCTGTCGGGGTAGTAACAGAACACCTGTACCAGCCATTACTAAAGTCTTCCATGTTTGCTGTGTAACCAGAGGCCACAGTGCCAATGGCCCCTGTAGTTAGGTTAAATGAAGCATACTGCAAATTACCGCTGCTGTTAGACAGAGTTACGAAGGACTTGCCGCTGGCCTTTGCAAACGTAGAAATTGTAGTCACAACACCTGTGTTAAACAAAGTTGTAAGATAGACCCAAGTTATTCCAGAGGCTACTGTTGGTTGTACAAGAACAGCATCCTGCAAACCACTTGGGCTTACTACTGTTGAGGTTGAGGTAGCAGTACTTAATTGGAGGTAGTTGAGCAAAGAGCTATTTGGCAGCAAGTTAGTCCGAGCTTCCTCAATCAGTAAACCTTTGACTGCACCAGTAGCATCGTACTCAATGCGAGGGATGTTGTTTGCAGCAGTCTGAAGTAAACCATCGCTACCAAGGAACGTACCACCTGATGCTCTGGTGAATGTTATTAAGTCTGTTGCACTATTAAAATTCTTAGTACCCATATTATTCACTCCAATCTAATACTTTGAAACTGCTTGTGGATGAACCATCGAATGTTAATTGTAATGATGGTTCTGTGGATGGTTCTGTTGCTTCAACTATACCTGCGTCTGTTAAGTCATCAGACCACATACGGAACTCTCCGATTGTACCCATGAAGGTGCTACCAAGGTCTAAGTCAGTAGAGGACAGGTCAGGGAGAATCGTAGGGGTTGTGTTGGCTGTCAGGAGTGTACCCTCGTGAGCGGCGTTGATGAACGTAGAGCCATAACGACCAGCAAGGTTGAAGGGTACGTTGACGTCAGGGGAGTAAGCGTCAACGGCTGACGCAACTTCATCGAACCCATTGATAGCATTACGTTGTCTTACCGAAACTTGCCCTACTCGTGAGGTGAGTGTGTTAAGAACTACTCCAATAAATTTAGTGTTAGTCTCTTGCCATTTTACAAAGGTTACTTCGCCCATGTTATTACTGCTAGATGCAGTAGCGCCATTATCAGCATAAGTCATCTTGCCATCAATCTGGATAGACAAAGCGAGAGGGTTAACCTCTTTTACGGATATGTTGTCGAAGTAAGCTGTTCCGAATAAGTCAACTTCCAAGGCAATCGAAGTCGTTGTCGCGGTAGCTACGAACGTGTGTGCAAAGTCTACACTGGGTGTAGTCGCAGGTAAAAAGACTTGTATAAAATCTGCTGTTGGACCATTGGGGTTTACATTACTACTTGAATTATCTATCCATAATCGAGATGCTGTACTATTTTCATAACTACCAGTTAAACGATACCGCTTGCCAACTTCCAACGTAACCACTTGGTATGCTTGGCTTCCGGCCCCTGCATTAGCAGAATCGTTTACCTTAAGAAGACCAGCGTCCCAAGAAATAACAGAATTATAAGAAGTCCACCCACTAATATCAGTAGCAAACGTACCATTAGTAACTAACTCAGGGCCAATGACATCAGGGGTAGTAGGATAAGGTAGATTAGCCGCAGGGACTGTTAGTGTCTCAGCCGCCCTAGTAACGGCGACACTATCTGTCGAGATGTAGCTTGATGGGGTTGCGCCTTCTTCCATTTGTGCGCCATAAACAAAGATAGTACCAGCCTGTGTTGCTATAATTCTAGCTCTAACTTGGTCCTGTGTTCCCGAAGGGACAGTTTTCGTAATGCTAAACCGTTGCCATTCATTAGTAAGGGTATGAGTTAATTCGGTGTAACCAAGTCCACCACCACTAAATAGCATAGCAGTTTTTACTTCACTAACAGTCCCTGCCTTTATCCAGACAGAGAACGTATAGGTCTGCCCAGCAGTAGGAGCATGCCCACTTAACTTTCTAGTGTAGCCACCAGAAGCCATGTCAAACTTTGTAGCATTTGTTGTGCCATCAGGGGAGACTTCAGAGTTTGGGGTAACAGTGATGTTTGCTGGGAGCCATTTAAG
>OJCA01000006.1_pt1 | contig 42521 bp, 43 predicted proteins | sample 1591551 | NCBI WGS metagenome assembly OJCA01 (sample SAMN05416738, study PRJEB24817) | seawater metagenome | isolation source: Sea water | place: Canada:Atlantic | collected 2013-07 | reverse complement strand
CGTGGGCTCGGAGATGTGTATAAGAGACAGATGTCGTTGGGCTGGTCAGGGTCGAAAGGTTGAGTGCCATTGGTTAAAAGATATATTATTAGTTACAGCCGATCGGACGAAGTTGGCCAAAAGAGGACGCGCTTGAGGTGGCCGTTGAGTTGGGTGGTGCTACTCCAAGATTGACCAATAGATAAACGGGTTGAGTCTTGTAAGTCACCCGTTCCAGCAACAGTTGAATCAGCCGAACCGTTTAAAGAGCCTGTCTTTGTGTTGGAATCATAAGAAATTGAAGCACGGTTTAGACCCGCTTGAACGCCTCCCGGATACAAAGAACCACCACTTCCATCATAGCCTTTTAAAGTTATGTTACCATTGTTACTATAAAAATACCGTTGGTTGCTGCCGTGACCTGCTAAAACATAGAATCCACCGTCGGGATTTCGTGTGGTAAACTCAGCGTAAAACGTGCCGTCTCCTCCACTGTTAAAGAAATAACTAAAGGCACTGCCGGAAATCGATAGGTCGTCTGCGGCTCGCGTCACAGCGCTCCCTGATGTCGGGATGACGCTTGTGCTTACGCTTCCGGCCTCTATCTGTGCGCCCCAGAGATACACTTCGTCGGCGGGAGTTCCAGAAGACGCTTGAAATATAAACACCCTTCCATTGCTATTGTCTGAAGCTGTTGTCATTGATCCCATCTCAACTTTTTGCCAAGAACCATCTAAGATAACATTTAGATACGGTGAGTTTGCCATTGCACCACCATATGCTCTCCTCAAATAAAATCTAATTGACTCTCCTGCCGTTCCTTTAACAAAAATAGAACCACTGTATTGAGTGCTAGGACTCAAAGTCGCAAGTGATGACCAAGCTACCATAGGGTCTGTCGCTCCATTAATATTACTTATCTTTTGAGCATCGTTGCTACCATCAGGAGCGTCAAAACCTGTTGTATTAATAGAACCATTTACGTTTTCAAAACTTGATGAGTTTGGCAAAAGGTTAGTCGCCGATGGCTCGATGAGCATGGCGGGATAACCTAGGCTGTGATCAACCCGCACCGTGTTCGCCGTCGCTTCCTGAATCAAGCCGCTCGCGTCCGTATACGTTGCGACTCCGGCTCGAACCGCTGTGATTACGTCGAGCGTATCAGGAAACGCTGGGTCAAGGTCGAGCGTTGGGTTCTCCAGGGTTCCAATCATTGACGACTCTGCGTCAAACAGCAGGTAAGGGTTCAGCCCACCTAAAACGTCCGCTTTTCGGATGACACCAAGGGGTTTCCTTGGGCGACGGTAGACCCCTGCTGTTGGCGAAATCATCTATTTAAGCTCACCGAAAGCAAGTTCAGTTGGGTCAGCAGTGGCAGTAGCTCTAAGATTCCCGTTAGCTGTAATGGTGATGACTTCAACCTCCTCACCATTCAAGATGGGGGAGTTAGCCAGCTCCAACCACGCGCCGGTAGAGAGCTTGCGTTCAAGTTTAACATCTCCACCTGAGGCAGCGAAGTAGTGAGGGACGAGATTCCTATAAGGTATCTCAGTTGCGGAGGTATCGAGGATCATGGGTTTTATGGATGGTGCTAAATTTTAAGGGAAAATGCAATGCTAATCTTTTTGGTAGGTTTCTGCTTGAGCCTCCCATTTCTTGAACTGTTTCCGGCGTTAAAAGACTTGACGTTCTCCAAGTGTGTGCTCTTATGGGAAAATTCAACTCTATTTTTTACTGTCAATTGAGGCTCTAAAAAGCTCTTGGAGGTGTTTCGGAGTGCTATTCACTTTCATGGCATCCAAGATTGTCGCGGAAGAGATCCCTAATTTTTTACTGTTAAACATCACTACTTTCCGAGTAAACTCTTTCTTTTGTTTTTCTTCAGCAACCACAACCTTCTCGATTTCTTTGATCTGTTTAGGATTTAACTCAGACCCATCGCTCCTTTTCCCTGTTTTAGTGCTTTGCCACAGGGTCAATGCTTCGGGGGAAAGATTTACATTCGGGTCTGGATCTCCCTCCTTACCAAACTTTCCCATTTTACCTTTTGAGATTGCACTACGGATGTCCCTCCTATCGAAAGAGAATTGGCTAAGTTGCCCCTCCATGAATTCTGGGGAGTTATAATTTGTCGTAGTTGGACGCGCTCCCACTATCATAGCCCACGCATCCAACTCTGAGGGTTGACTGCCGTAAGGTCCCACCTCGTTCTTTTGGATAGCCTTGACCTTTTCGAATAGTCTTTCAATGCCCGGCTTAAACATCTTACGCCGAACGTGAAGAAGTTGCTTTTGGAATGGATCCCACCCAACATCAGTGAGTTCGTTATAGACTTTACCTCCGCGTGCTTTTTCATTGCTGAATAATTCAACCGCAGTCTCGAAAAGAATGTTTTGGCCTAAGAAGGCTTGATCAAACGCGCCCCAAAGATTTTCAATTTTCTCTCCAGCTGTGGCTCCTTTTGCAACTCCAACAGCCATGTTGTAGTAGCCCATATGAGGCATTATGTAGGAAGGATCGAAAGATTGGATTATTCCATTGCCAGCTTTGAGATACGTCATCTCTCTATGTCTATTGAAGAATGGCAGCTGCCCTTCCAAATCCGCACGTTCTTCATCATCCAAACCTGCTGCCCATTGTGAGATCCCAGAAGTGATTCCATACATCGCGGCAGACAGCATCCCCATCCCAACCAACCGTCGTCTACCGGCAGCGACAAGAACAGGGTTGCCGGAACGAAGTTCTTTGTAAGCGACGAGAGCAGTGTTTTTAGCATTCCTTCCTAATTCCCATGAGAATGAAACAAAGGTAGGAACAAATACACCCCGTTGTGAAAAATATCGGAGCATTCTTGGCACCTGGTCGTAATTCTGAGTGGTTTGACGGACATCCTCTCCAGCCCTCCTAACCAACTCATCCATTTTTAGATCAGGTTCAGCTCGAATCCACTTATCTAATTCATGCACAAAAGCACTTCGTTTGATGGCATTGTCTGCCGCTTGGTAGCCCAGTGCGAGGTTCTTTTTTATTGCTCTACCTTCTTTGGATAAGGAGGCACCTACAGTGGAGTCTAAAGTAGCTAGAAGATCGCTCCCTATGACAGAGTTGTCGAGGAGTCCAAGTTGCTGCAACTCGCTATTCAACTGGCGACGATTCATTTTGTTGACATCCCCAAACTCTTTACCGCTCTGTTTATAGAATGCTACTTGATCGACAGTGGTATATGGGCCAGGAGCGTCTTTAAGATCGAGGAATTTATCCCCTTTCAAATATGCTTTCCGGCCAATGCCGCCTCGCCCAAACATCCGCATATTGAGAAATTCCGAGTTAACACCACCCAAGAAATTTGTTGGGTAAGCAGCTGGATTGAGGAGCACCATGGTGAACTTGCTACCGGCGGAAAACCTACTTAATAAATCCATTACTTGCGCTATGGGGGATGGTTCCCCCTTAACACCTGTGAAATAATTCTCCATGTGGGCTGCAATCTCTGGCTCAAACCAATACCCATCAAATCCCATCATGGATTTTTTGGTCCGTGAGGGGCTATAGTTAGAAACTTTACCCTTCTTACTAGTTTTTTGTAAGGTGTAAGATTCTTGTCCAAGTTGAGTATTGAATTCTGCCGTTTTGGTTTTGCCTCCTATACCCATAGCAACCATGGTTTTTGCCATCTGTTCCTGCATTTGATAGGTGACAAGCATTCGGGAGACCCCGCCGCCAGTTCCACGGATATTTGCAGCAGGATCAACAACTTCCCCTAAGAGTTCCAAGACGGGATCAGAAAGTTTATTGTTTTTCTTGATAAGGCTGGAAACATCGATGCCTTTGACACTTGAGATGCCGTTGACAAAATTCCGTGCTCTGGAATAATGCGTCATCTCTTTGATGATTTCATCAGCTTCTGACCGGGAGATTTTTTTCTTCCCATTGTTCATGATGTCGTCCAATGCGGCATCATAGATGTGACTGTGTTGTGCGCGGATAGTGTCGTAATTCCACTGTGCCTCCGAATCAAAGACTTTAAACTCTCGCTTAATATATTCCCCTAAGTTGTCGCCAAATGCTTTCTTTACTTCCTTTTTAATTAACCCTGAGTCTATGACCCACTGGGAGTAAAGGTCAATGTCCTTACGAGCTGACTCAACAAGTTCTTTGATTTTTGGGGGGAGTCTGCTTAAAGCATCTTTATCCCCACGGAGGGAGTAAAATGAATCATTTAGAATCTGGTCGCGGGTCGCTTGTTGGAGGTTCTTACTAACTCCATTGAGGTGTCGTTTTAGACGGGCGTTGTATGAATTACTAATTTTAGTGAACCGCGTTTGGATTCCACCAATAGTTGCGTTTCCGGTATCGAGAATTTTCTGCAATCTTTTTGAGGGAATATCCCTCATAGTGATAAATTTCCGGAACCCCTCTTTCTTTTTCTCCCACCAATTTGGCTTTTTGGGTGGGAGTCCTTCCTTTGCTCTTGTAGCATTTGTGGAATTTACATCCACAGTTGGTGTCCCAAATAGGGGTCCAGGGAATGAGTGCATCACCGTGTTTCCAGAGGTGTCGAAATCTGGATTGATCCGTGGGTCTGTAATATTCCTTTTGGCCCTTGCTGGAGCCTCGTCTACTGCTACCTGAGCCTCGTCTACTGCTACCTGAGCCTCGTCTACTGCTACTTGTAATTTGTCACGCTTATCAACGTCTGTGCTTTTTTCACTCTCTATCTCTGCCGACTTACTGGCAGATGAGTCAAGTTGTAGAACTGCTTGAGCTGCCGCCAACTGTTTTTGTGCTGCTTTCAGTGCAACTGTTGGCCCCTCACTTTGATCACGTGCCTCTGGTTGTTCAGCATAGCGAGGGTCTAATGCCATCGCTGCCTCTGCGGCTTCTTCCGGAGACTTTGCCTGCATTGTTTGATCCCCATTGGTGACTGAGAATGTTCCATCCGGAGAAGCGTTGATCCGTGCACTGAAACCAATGGTTGCAGCATCACGGTCTTTTTGCGTCTGACGAGCAGCATTATCTGCAACTATAGATTTATCGACCGACTCTTTTTCCAACTGTTTTACCCGTTCTTGAAACGCTTGCTGGGCTTTAATGCGAGCAATGCTCTCCTTATTTCCGTCAACCTTATCGGCCCCAATCGCTTCACGTAACTGGTCACTCAAGAAATCTCCGTAGCTTTCCTCCAATACCGTCTCCATAGGTGTTTCCCTAGTTTCAGTATCAACACCTTGTTGGGCTTTCCACCTCTCGTAATCTGCTACTTCCTGCTCTTCTGGCAATAGCCGCCGCTCCACGCGTGTAAACATCTCTGGAGTTACCTTCGGGCCAATGATAGCTTTACGCCCCTCTTCAAATACTACCTCACCAGAGGGTGGCGCAATAGAAGCTTCGAAATCACCATTGATATTATCAAGGAATTTACCATTGTTATCTTTGATGTAGTCCAATGCGTCCGGCACACTAAGGTTACGGATCACAAGTTGGTCTTCTGCTTCGATGCCGTATAAGGCTAAAAAGTCTGGATCTTGGAGGGATTTTTCAAACTTTTTAACATCATGATACTCCAAGGCTTTTTGCCCCAATCCACCAGCAAGGACGAGTGGTGAAACCGCAATCATAGTGAGTGGGAATCGTTTCACCGCGTCCATAGTTTCTGACCCAAGATCTAAATCTTTGACATCTTTATCAACTACACTGAAAAACTCTAAACTGAATGCCAACGATAAGTCTTGCCCAGTCTCCTGCAACCCTTCAAAAAATACCCGTTTCCCCATCTCTGTGATGAACCGATTGGTGCCAGGAAGTTTTGCCGAGAGGGTGTTGAACTGAGCTAGGTTAAGAAGACTGTAGGCCATCCCTGCCACACCTGCCGGAGCTTCATGATTCCGCCATTTCCCTGGTGCAACGTCACGCCGAATTTCTACCATGTTGCGTTCTTTTGCCGCTGCCGCTACCAGCATGAGTCCGGGGATGCCAGTAGCAGCAGCACCCATCTCTGGAAGGGAGCGGATAGTGCCGTAGACAAGGTTGTCAACAAGCCAACTGTCACTCCCGACTTTAGCCACAGACTCACGCCAGTTGGTCAGTTCCCCATAAAATGCTTTGAAATTGTCGAACTCTTTTCGCGCCTCTTTCGTGCCTTCATCAATGGCTTTCATTTCTTCCTCCATACCCAGCACACCAGCGATAGCGTCTTGGATCCCCCGGAAAGTTTTATTTTCCCGCCTCTCTGTATTTTTCTCAAACTCCCCAATAAACCAATCACCCCACCCGACTGCTGATTTCCCAAAAAGGTCTGAACCACCACGCTTAAAACTCTTAGCTACTTTCTCCATGGTGTCGTCAACGTCCTCACCATGGGCTTCAGCCACTAGTGTGAACATACGAACCACTTTAGGGAAATCTTGGATTGGGATATTCTGGGAAAAATCTTTAGCTGCTTCTACTAAGTTGTCGTATGCACCAGCCTCAAATCGAGATGTAATCCCTTCTTGGGCACCGATAGTGTTGAAAGCTTTGAGAACCCTTGGTTTAATGGTTACATACTCTTTTTCGAGGTGCTCACGATGTTTGTTGCTAGCACGGAGAATCAGAGTGCGTTCCTCGTCTGTGGCATTTATCCCCTCTAAAGCTTCTGCATAGTCACTTTTATCACCTGTAACCCCTATGAACCGTTTGTTCACTTCAGCAATAGTGCTGTCGCGCACATGCTTCCGACGCTTTATATCATTAAGTTTGGCTGTTCCCCAGCGGAGAAAAGCACCATTAGTTGGTTCACCCTCGCTGTCTTTTGCCCCAACACGCTCCCGCATGAGTGGTTCAGCGGCACCGGAAGCGATCACGCGATCACTATACCCAGCTAGTTTTAGGATGTGGTCTGTTGAATACTTTTCCCGCATGAAAGAATCATCTCCCTGCATAAAATGCTGCCCTTTCTTAAACCACGCCGTGTCTCCATTCCCTTCAACGAGAGAATCAAAAGTCGCCTTGTCAGCTTTTAAGAGATCCGAAATAGACTGTGCCAGTTCCCCCTCTCCTATTGCAGCCGTTTGTGCGCGCGCCTCTGGTGCGAAACTAAAAAGCTTCTCGTTTCGTTTGACTTTATAGTCGCGGTAACTTGCTAGGTTGGTTTTTAGTTTGGTTTGCTTCGCCTCAATATGGGCTTCAAACTCTGGGCCATAGTTCCCCTTAATCTGCTTGTTTTTCTCAAGCTCGTCCAAGATTGCTAACCCCTGGGTGTCGGCAGTCAGGGGGTCAACAGAGAAGTTAAACTCTGATTCTGTTGGGTCAAATTTACTCATCATTTTTTATTAAGCCAATCTTCGGCAATCTTCGCTTCTTTGGACCCCGGAACAATACCAGGGAGTAATGTACCCGGAGCACTGTTAATCCCCCCTGAATTTAAATCCCTTTCTGTTCTCATGGTTTTGAAATTTTCTTCATTAGTGTTTGCTTTAATGAAGGCATCAACTTCTAGTGGTGTTTTCCTTTCACCTGGTTGTTGAATGAATTCATTAACCATTGTCTGGAGTTTCTCGCGAACTACTATTGCATGTCGGTCATATTCATTTTTAAGTATGGCATTTGCAATATCCTCTTTCCGATTCAGTGGATCTTCATTTTCCCCTCTAAGGTAGGATAATTCAGCCAACCCAGTAGAATGCTCTTTCACCAACTCACGCGCAACTATTGTGATAGGCCTTAGTTCCGCATCACGTTGCTCTTCGGCAGCTTTATCGAGTTTTTCTTTGGTGTGTTGACTGGGGCGATCTTGGTAAAGTCTCGCTTTTGCACCCCTTATCCCTCCACGGGTGCCATAAGTCCCGACCAATATGTTAATTTTACTCCATTCTTTACGGTATTGATCTGGGTCACCACGAAATTTCCATAGTTCATCAATCTTATCATCAAGAGCAAACATCTCACTATCTTGGAGGGGCTGGCTGTTTTTGTAATTTGCGATGTAAGCTTTGCCGTTTAATTCAGAAATGTTTGGATTATTAACTATTGCAATTTTTAACTGGTCAACATTTTTGATTTGATCACCAGCTTTTACCATACTTGTAATTATGTCGAGTCCCTCAGACTCGTAGACATCCATTTGATTCTCACCGGACTTGATCTCTTCGATCTGATGCAGTTCAGATAAATCATACTCACCCCCTTTGACTGCTTCAATGTAGCCCCTTGGGTCATTGCTTTTATGCACTTTCATCTTATCCTGCTTTATCATCCCATTTGTTTGACGTTTCCAATCGTCTCCACTTGCTTCATCAAGGAGCACTCCAACACTTTCATCAATGAGTTTTAGGTTGTCTTGGTGTCTCCCTTCTGCTTTGTTAAACTGATAGTCCCGTTGGAAATTCTCTTTACCCTTCTTGAGATTTTCTTTCAATGCAGCACCAGAGATCTGAATCAGGCTGGAACCGGCGAAAGCTTGAAAGTCTTCATTTAGTGCCCTGCTAACAACGGGTGGCATATCTGAGTCATCAAGGGTGGTCTCTAGAGATTTCAGTGTTTCTTGCCACTCTGGTCCCCACATTGCAGGTGTAAACTTTGGGTCAAGCATCCGCTTCTGGAACTCTGCTTGTGCGTCCCGATGACTACGGCGACCTTCAGAGATGGCGCTCTGGTTGTGGATGTCCTGTGCCTTATCGAACTGAGCTTTAACCATCTGTGTTGCACCGGCAACAGATGAAAGAAGGCCATGTGCTGCTTCAGCAGTCTGCTGGAAGACACCTGGTGCGATTGCAACACCAGACTGGCGAGCAGAGACCAAAGATTGGAGAGGGATTCGTGCCATTATTTGTAGATATTAAAAGGATCTTTTTTAGTTCGGTCATAGTTAGCGGAATATCCAGAAGCAAAATCTGTGGCACCACCTATGAGGGTTGTTGCCATTTGGAATCTTCCAGCCGTTTTTCTGACTTTATCACCAAACTTTAAGTTAGCTCTTTGATTATTGATTTGCCCAAGCATGTCGAGACCTTGATTGGTGCTTTCATCAATCTCTTCATCGATACGAGATTCAATATCTGTAAAGACTGCCAATGCCGAGCCACCACCAGTGTTGAAACCACCAGCTGCTTGTTCAACCTTGAGTTGAGCTAACTGGCGCTGTTTATTATTCTGAAGGCGTTTAGAGTTCTCTGTAAGAGCTTGACGTTGGCTCTCCTCCTTCCGGTCGAGAATATTCTGCTGATTCTCTGAAGCTGCATCAGCAGCACTTTGTGCAGACACTTGAGCGCCAATTCCAGCCACTGTTGAAACAACGGAGGAGATTGCCATTATTGTTAATGGGTCAGCCATACTATTTTGAAGATTTAGTTTGGATTCTCATTGCAAGGATTGTCATTGGGAGTGGTGCAGTTTGCCTAACAGAAATACTAGGTTGGCGACCCCATGTCGAGTGTGGCGTTGCCTGATAGTCCCTAGACTGTAAAGAAGGTGGATCTGTAGTTGGGTTTCTAGGTTGCTCCGTGCTCACCTTGGACCAAGAGAGACGGTCTTGACTGACTTCGCCGCCGAGAGTGTTTCTAAATCGGAGGACAATCTCGTTAATAGCACTTTTGCTACCAATAGTCCCAAAGTCGATGGACATGGGCCGGACCTCAGTAGTGTAAGGAAGCCCAATAACTGCATTAAAGCCAGCTTGGGGCAAGGTAGCGACACCGTTGGCGACTGTCACGTTTGCCTCATGCACACCATCAAGGTAGACATTGACACTCTGCCCATCAAATCGGCTCAAATCGGTCACGGTTGTGAAGGAGGAACTGGAAACTTTTTTGGCATATGAGTCCAAGAAGCGGAGATTAGGCATGTCATTGTCCTCCTCTACGCGAGGCATATCTGGTGCCAGTCTCTCAATACTCCTGACAGAGCCACGTAAAACAGACACATAAACATCATCTTCCTCCCCCGCACCAGTAGTTGTGGCAACACTTTCAAAAGATCCGGCGGTTTTCCAACGTCCCCAACCAACAACGTTCTGGGACCGTTCATAGGTCAAGAGTGCGATCTCAGCACCAGTGATGAGGTAAAGTGATGAATCTGGAGAGTTACCAACGGTCATCTGAGTCACGCCATCGCGTGTGATGTGGGTAGCCAGCTGTGTAAGATCCGATGCAAGGTATCCACTGTAATCACTTGACCCACCGGTTAGCTCTTGAATCTTCCGACCTTTGTCCTGTAGGAATAGGACATTGCTCTGCAAAGGCATTGCTTGAAAACCAGAAGCCGCACCAAGTTTCATCTGTCGGTTGATACCATTACTCTCAGGAGTCAATGGAGCACCACTTTGTGAGTAGATTGACCAGACTCCCAGTGTTGTCCCGACTAGTAGTGAGATGTGGGATGAAAGCCAAGTGATTGATTCATATCCCTCAGCGTCCGTCTGAAAGCTCATGCCGTCTGTCGCAAGGGTGCCAATAGTAAAATCGAATGGACTTTGAGTCCGTGAAAGCCAGAGGGTCTGTGGTCGGTTCTTCGTTCCCCCAAAGCAAAGTCTACTTTGGTAGTATGAAACCGCAGTGGGATACCCATTTCGTGGGGAGAAAGCTGCTTCAAACCATTGCACGGCGGCATCGGTGGAATGGAAATTTTTCTCAATGTCCACTGTGACTTGTGCTGGAGACACGTAAGCAGTGATTAATGCGCTGCCATTTTCTGAGTAGCTGTTTACCGTAAACTCAGTTCTTAGACTGTTACTGGAACCGGTGGCAAATTCTGAGATCAACACACGGATCAAAGTTGTCTGTGTTTCTGTTTCAGCAACACGTTCATTCCGGTCATCATCGGAAGTAATTGTTTTGATCGTCTGCCATGTTGTGCCCCCGTCATATGAACGCTGGACCCAAATAGCACCATCCCAGGTGTTAAATGTTTCAAACACCCACCCTCTTTCAATTGTTGTCTCTGGCACAAGGACAACCCCAGCTTCGAAATACGTTGGATAGTCTGATGGACTTGTTAATGTGGAAGTTCCGTCGTAATTATAGGCTACTTTTGTATTATAGTGGATTAGTTTACCACCGACATCCTCATAAACTACAGCCCCAAATGCATACGTGGCGGTGGTGTGGTCAAATACTACTCGCCCAGCAAGGACGGCATCGGACCTGTATTCGTTTCGCACTTCACTTACGGCATGATCAAGCCGGATGCGGTCACCAACCCACGTTGGACCAAATAAGTCACCGTCTGAAGTAATCGTCTTAGATGTCCCTGTGGTTGCGTTGCAAGACAAAGCATAAGTGGTAGGGGAGTCATAGGTCTCCCAGATACGCTCTATCCATGGGTGCGGGATGATCTCCCACGGTCCAGGTATTGCTGCCCCACCATGATAAGTAATATTCTGTCCAGTCTCTGCCAGTCCAGCCCGTGCGTTGGCTGTTGAGAAATCTACATCGAGGACAGGTGTCCCAGCCTGTGTTCCATTGTCCCAAATTCGGGCACGCCCCATTTGACCCGATGAATAACGATGATCGGTGCTTGATGGTTTACCTACATAAACATCACTTGCAGAGTTAGGCATCGTTGAAACACCGCTGGAAATTAGGCCGGTTGCGTTTGAGACAAAGCCGCTGCCATCGTTAGTAAAAATTTGCCAATAATGAGCTGTTATATGTGGCAACCCCGGTGGCGAAGCACTATAGCGAGTAAATCGCAGACCTACTGTGCCTAAGGGGATATCGCCTACCCCGTTGATAATGACCTGTTGGGTGCCTCCCACATAATCATAAAACAGTGACATACCTGTATCACCATTTGCCAATGGTCCAACGAATAAACTAAATGCATCCGGCTGAGATAGCAGGGTATTACTTGGATAGGTTAAACCAGGGCGACCATGAACCATGGCATCATCTAAGCCATTGAACTCCATGGTGAAATCAGTTAGGGAGACATTTGGAGTGGAGATACGCACATAATCCTCCGTTGCGACTTTAAGTTGAAGGTAGTCGTAAGATAAACCATCTAGGTTGACCGTCGTTGCGCCACCGTTAAGTGTGATTGTGCCACCAGCCGTTGCTGCCAGTGTGTCACCAGCCGTGAGATTATGTGAGACATCCCGGAAATCAGCATCTACAACAGGGTTTCCAGATGCGGTGCCATTTGTCCAGATTTGGACGCGGGAGATTCGCCCTGTCACGGGGGACGAGTTGGTTGCATATTTACCAATGTCAAGATCGTCAGTGCAGTCAAATATAGCAGCTCCACTCATTGACCCAGTTGCATGTTGGGTATAGCCTCCCCCAGAATCGGTAAAGAATTTATACAGTGATCCTTCCCGTGTGAGTCTGATGCCTACCGTATCGGTTGGCACTGCGGCACATGAAACTTCCAACTGTGTCGCTACATCCCCAGCAGCAAAAAAGTAAAAATACATCTGACCGGAAGTATTCATAGTTGCAAACCAAGCGCGATCAGTGGCGCTACCATATTGTGCGGTTAGCGCGATGGATGCCGCTGGTCTAATTATTTCGGGTGATAACCCATCCCACTGCATTGCAAAATCCCCAAGTGACCCCAGTGGGTCAGGGATGCTAGCAAAAGAATTGGTTGCGCCTTCAAGTTTAAGATATCCATTTACAGAAGAAGCAGCGTTGGTCGTAGTGGTATCTGTTCTGATGATGTCGTGGACTGGGACATCTGGGTGAGTCACCACAATACGGTCAATCTTTTGGGCAAACTGCAAATCAAAGATTTGATCTCTTGTCCATGGTGTTGTGTAGGTCTCTACAAAAACATCACCAGCGTAGATTACACGCATTTTCAAATGTGAAAATTCTATTATAACCCCTTGATCTCCAGAGAATCGAAACCCTTCTAGGCGAGACTTTTCATCGTTATCGATGACTGTGTCAACATACTCAAACCCCGCACGGCGTGAGACACCGCCAGCGCGTAGCACTTTGGCGTTCTCTAGAATTTCACATCCGGAGTTGAATTTGCTAAGGTCAATTCTTCCAGCGATTTCATCAGAAAGTTCACCAGAGTTTAAGGAGAGTTTGGAAATTTCGGGCATGTTCTAATCAAAATCAGTTGCTTCAGTGCCACCATATTGTCTGCTACTTCGACTTAGTAGCAAGGGTGATCCAGCTAGACGCACATCAGCTTCTGAATTTTCACCAGAACCGTCTTGGACTGCGTCGTAATATTGAGCATTTGGAAGATCAACAGTCTCATAGATTCTTTTCTGTGCTGCCGCTTCGCTTGGATTGTCTGCAATAGGGCCAGCAAGATAAGACGCAAGCAAGCGAGCCACAGCCGTGGCAAAGTGAGGTGTCCACAGATCGGGGTCGGTAACATCTTGAATATAGAATGATGCAACCAACGAATGGTCAGACCACAGGTTTGGTCCGACAATCTTAAATTTATCAATTGGTGTGCTGCTGTAAGTGATTGCTCCATCAGACCCATCAGCAAGGAGAAGTTGGGTGCCAACGTGGTTCTTTACCAGTCGGAGGAGGTTCGTTGGGAGAGTATGGGCATAGGCGAACCCAATTGGCGTGACACTGGCTTGTGCCACCAGTGGGGCACTACTCCGTGCAAATGTCCATTGCTGCGCTGCAAGCGCCTCACGCCGAGCTGGATCGTAGAACTCCGCACAATAACGGACTAGGGCATCTGCAAGCTGGTCAGATGAACTCAGACTTGTGATACGCCGGTCGCCCAAGTGGGCAAGAGCCATGTTGCAGATGTCAATATTCGTCATTGATTAACTTGTAATGAAAAAAGGCAGGGAAGGCAACCCCTCCCTGCCTTTTGAAAGGACATAACCAAATGCCAGATTAGTTGCTATTCACCATCGGGATATTGATGGTGTAGACTGCGTTAGCAGCAAGAGCACCAACTTGTGTTGCGATGAGCAACGTCCGTGCGGTGAATGCTACACTGGCCACAGAAGTGTTCAGCACTGCGGTCCCAACGGTGTTTGCTACTGCGGCAACTGAGCCAGTGATGGCATCGTCGTCAACAGCAACGCCAGCGTCAGTAGCAGTGCCAATCTTAAATGTGCCAGAACCACCGGTAACAGTGGTGGTAATGGTAATAAGACCAGGGATGATGGTCATTCCCGAAGGAACAAAACCAAGGTTGATAGTGTCAGCGGCACTGAGTGCGCCAGCGCCTTTTGAGACAGTGACTTGCAGAAACGAGAGCTTACCACTGGTAAGTTCCGCAGTGCCAACCATACTTCCAGACTGTGCCGAAGCAGCGGTTTGAGCAGTGTAGGTAGAGGAGTTAATAGTAGACATAATATTTTATTTGTTTTTGGGCTTCGATTATACTGAAACGTCGCAAAGAACATTCACAACTCCTTTTTTCTCCTCACGCACTGCACCAGCGCGGAACTTGAATCGGATGTTGGTTGAACCATTGCCGGGAGTTTCCCAAACACGCGTTGAAGATTTCTTCCAATCCCCGTAGGCGATTTTGGATTTCAGCCAGAGTGGGCAAGATTGGATGTTTCCAGCCTTGTGGCGAGAGAAACGACTAGAGACGAGGAATTTGATACCGAGGAAGGACTCAATGATTCCTTTGTCATATGGCTTGCCACCAGTGAACTGGCGGAAGTCTGAGCTAGTTACAACACTGTCCGTCCAAAGAGCGAGAAGTGCCTTAGGTGTAACACCCATGCAAAGCTGTTCAGACTCGTCGTTACCTTGACCCCAAGCATCGTTGTCCATAAAGACACGGATTGCTTCGAGGATCTTAGCCCTGGAAAGGTTGGTATTAGCACCGCCACCGAGGTTGACAGCAATAACTTGGTCCCCGTCAAGGGCTTCAGTCGTCATTGCCTCATCAATGCCACTACCGATAGTAGTGTCACCAAGGATGCCGTCGATGATGATGTCTTCTGCAACACGTTCACCAGCTTCCATAAGGCGGCGAGCAGACTCAGGCATAGGGACACCAAGTCGGTTGAGTTTCCATTCATCATCTTCGTCGAAGTGAACAGTGCGTTCAAAGTTCTTCGGAAAGATAAAGGCTCTAGAGGTAGGAAGTTCAACGGCAGCTTTTTCTTCAAAGCGAGCGGTTTTTTCTTCCAAGTCTAAATCACCAAATTGTTCAATGGTAGCATAGCGACCAGAGCAATCAGGTTTGTAAGTTACATAATCCTTAAGGATATTGATGCGTTTTGAAATGCGAGCATTCCACTGTTGCCCATAAGAAATTTGGGCGTGTTCATGAGGAGTCATTTTAGTAAATAATAGAGGTTAAAGAAACGAGTAGTTCTTTTGGCCTGATTATCCGAGGTCGCTTGCTGGGTCCGTGAGGTTTGTCCAACTCACTTCAAGGGTCAATCCGAGAAACTGAGGTGGTCTTCGTAGGTCTAAGGTCCAGCAAGGATTGTCTCTCTCTTCGATGACTGTCTAAACGTTACACCATACTGGGGTAACCCGTCAACAAAAAAGATCACCACTCCTGTAAAAGAGTGGTGACCTTCCGATATGGAACAACAAAACGACCAAAGCAGCCGTGTGGGAGACTTATAAAGCAGATTCCATAATTAGTCTAGCATGTTTTCCCTGCGCGGTCTCATGCTGCGGGTGTGAATTGTCATGGAACGCTGCATTTAAAGCGTTCTCAGGGTTAGAAACAATATCTTCAGCTTGTGAAAGTTTTCCACCAGCGGTGATTTCAACACCCCCAACCGATGCACCTTTTAGTGTTCCTTCGCTAAGAGATTGTTTTAATTTCGAAAGCGCGATGACCATATTAGGTTGCTTAACTAGGTCATCTGACTCCAACGGTAGCTCCAATGCTTCAGAAACAAACTTGGCATCGTCGATGGTTGTTTCGTAGTTCTGTGCGCCTACAGCTTCAACGATCACACCCTTAGCAGCATTGAGTTGGTCAAACTCTAAGGCACTAGATTTCTCTTGTTCAATCTCCATACGTTGAAGGTCAAACGCCAAGAAATCAGCAAGCGCTTCTGGTGGGTGCCCTTTTTCAAGAGCATACGCCATTGCTTTATCCAGCACATCATCCTCAATATTGACCCCCTCTGGCATCTCCGGTAACTTCAGTGCAGCTTTATATGCTGCAACGTCCGCTGGCAGTTTAACTTCAGCTGCTGGTAGACCAGCTTCAATCTGCTTTGTAAGGTCAGACTTTGTCTGATTCAGTTCAGTAATGGTGCGCTGGGCTTCCTTATTGGATTTGAAAACATCAGCGATGTTGGTGAAGGTCGAGCCATCAGCGTATTCACCGATGCGTTCTTGGTATCCTTCTGAGAAGGTAAGGTCATCACCCACAAGTGGGGCGGGTGTGGAGTCAATAGTAGTTTCTGGGTCCATTTGGTTATGTAGTTAGGTTTTTGTATGAGATATCTTTGATGCGTCCGGTGTAGCGACGAAGGAACACTTCTTTAGTGAAGCCTCCATTGCGTGCCCACTCAATAAAGTCTGGGGTAAGATCACCAAGGTGCTTACTGCGCACTGGAGACCCAGTGAGATCAACGACATCCTTGTAGCGACCAGAGGGTGCTTTTATTTTCTTCCCACTTTTAATCTGCTCGTTCAGCTCCCGGATCTCTTGCTCTAAGCTTTCGATCAGCTTGGAGTCTTGTGTCCGTTGCTTTCGAAGACGTTGCACTTCTGAAGTTTTAGCAACTGGTTTAGGGTCTTCAATTGGCTCCGATGGTGGGGTCACCTGGGTGATCTTAGAGACCTCTTTCCCTATCGGTCCAGCATACTTACCACCGCCCTCAGTGTAGCTGACATCGTCCAGCGTGGGGTTATACGTGGCAACGTGCTCAGTGTTTCGGAGAATGTGAAAATTCTCCCCGGTTTTCTTGTGTGTATATTCTGTGGCCATTGGTTATATTTTTGAAAGCCATGTGATTACCTCCTTGATGCTGTCCCGACGCATTGCAGCAAGGGTGGAAGCATGATAGTTCATTGTGGCTAGTTCACTCATGTCAAAGCAAGAATCGTCAAAATTCCACGCTTCTTTGAGCGCATCCACTGCGTCTGCCCTGACACCAATGTCTTGGGAGAAGAGTCTCCGAATCCGTTCACGGAGGTTGGCATCCGCACGGAGAGCCTGTAGCTCTTTCTCTGGTATCTGTTTTGCCATTATTGCAGCTGAGTAGCTTGAGCTTGGTCTAGCATGTCCGTCTGAATCTCAGGGGCAAACTTAGAGGCAGTATCAGCAGCTTGCATCGCTTGCTGCTGCTGGCTTGCCTCCTGCTGCGCTTGTAGGCGTGCTTGGGCTATCTCCATCACTTCACGCTCTGGACGCAGCTGAGGGGCATGGAAGCCGTATGTACGGGCAAGCTCGCGAGTGTGTGCTGCAAGGTCTACTTCGTCCAACACAGTCGGATCAACAGAAGCATACTGCTGGAGACGGAGGAAGAACTGATCTTGATGCTCAACTGCCTTACGTTTCATGACCCGCGCCAAGTTCGTCTGGAACGTGGCGAGGGGGTCAGGGATTTCGTAAAAACCATTCGATTCCTTGAGAAGTGCTTCCGGTGGGTCCGGAAAGAGACCCTTGCGGAGACAAATACCAAACAAACGACGAGATAGCATCGGGTTGATGTCCGCTTCGTAGCGAGCATTGACACCCACGAAGAGCATCTCAGACTGGTCACGGATACCACGAAACTCCTCAGCAGTCATTTCCTTCTGCACATCGGAGTATGGTTGCCAAATTGCATTGAAGAAAAGCTTACGGATCTGGTCCTGCTTGTCCCTGATGCGGTCCTTACCTAGCGGGTAGTCCCCACCAGTGGCCCACTCACGGACACCACCACCGGGGGTGCTGAGAGCACCGGCACGGGTAAGAGTCTTCTGTCCTGGGCGCATGTCAATGTCCCCCACCATGCCAGCTTCTGCTAGGATGCGCGGGTTGATCTTGATGTCGAGCAACAGGTCAAGTGATTCTTGCAGGTAGTTGACCTGCGCGATGGCTGGCATTGCCTTACGAGCGGGAGAAACTCCCCAGATAATCCCATCAGCGCCATGCTGGAAGCGTGAGACCATCGTATTGAACTCATGCATCCCAGTCTCTTCAATGAGATTCTCGTCTTCATCGGCAATGTAGAACTCCTCGTAAGGCATGTTCACGTTGTCAATCTTACTAGGATCACGCTCTTGGCGAGGCTGAACAACGTGCCAGATCTTAAATTTCTGTGAGTGAAGCTTCTTGGGGTTGCCAAGCGCGGCTTGCACTTTCGCTCCAAAGTTCCCTCTAGGAAATTCTTTAGTGAGCTGGTGCGCCGTTGCCATAAAATGACGGCGAAGAGTATCTGGGTTGCCTTGAAGATCCTCTTGAAAGGTGTAAGTCCCTACCGGTGAATGCTTAAAGTAGAACGGGGAGTAGCGGTCCTGCGTCTCGTAGCACATCATCATCCCCGTGCCGACCGAAGCTCGCTCTAGGTTGACCGGCTGGTTTGCCATCTGGAAGTTGGATTGATTCACCAGCTGCATAACAATGCGCGAGCAAATCAAATACCACTCACGGATCTCATCGTTGTCTTGAAACTCAAATGGTGGCTCGTAGCTCACCCAGTCCTCCCCAGCGGGGGTAAGCTGGGCGGTCATCATGTTCGACAAGCCTTCAACCGACTCAATCACCGTGGTGTCATGAATCGAGGAATAACTGTTCGACGGCACCGGAGTAGTGGCGCGGTTGATGTAAGCATCCCGTGGAACCGCAACCTCCTTGATCGACTGCCACCATGAGTCCATAGGTGCGCGGTCGGATTCCTCCTGCTGGCAGAGGTCCAGTTCCTGTTTAACGTTGATAGGCATTATCCCAAAGTTTGATTTTCACCACCCATCGGTTTAGCGGCAGTGGACCTGCTATAGAAACCCCTGTTATTGTTGCGTTTTGCCCGTGCTGCAATTTCCTGCTGCTTTTTTGCTTCATCACCAAGGGATGAGGAGATTGTGGCGGGGTCTGGTTTAGGGGGAGCTTTTGTCATGGAACCGTTTTTTCACTTTTTGGAAGTTGTGGACTCTGAGTTTCTCATTCCCCTTGTTCCTGTGCCATGAGACATGCTCAAGATCGTAGGGGCAAAGGTCAAAGAAAAATGAAGGATTACCACATGCATAGATAATGTGCCACGTATCATGCCTGTCTGTCAAGCCTGTTGATGCTAGCGCGTGTGTCGGGTCCAAGTCATTGAAGGCACGGAGGTCTTCCGCCGGAATAGCTAAATTAACCGGCCTAGCAAGGAGGGTATGCTCTGGCGAGGAGTATAAAACGCCAAACCGCGCACACATCTCAAGGTAGCTCCATGTCCACGCAGCATCCCCATTGTTACTCATGTGGAGTAAAAAGTCCTCAAAGGGTCCACCAGGTAGCTCCACTAGTCGTGCGTTGCTCATCTATCGTATGTATCGTCGGGAACCAGCTAATTTACCACCATTCCCTGTGTGGTTAGTGTCATCAAATGAATTTAAAGAGATCCGTGATGCTGCACGGTTGATCAATCCCCTCTGCCACGCCTCACTGAAACAACGGAGGGCATCACAAAAGTGTGAATACCGGTCATGCACCGGCTCCATAGCCTGCCTCACCCCAGTTCGTGCCTCCGCTTGGTGGTAATTCTCCAGACATTGCAGGAACGACGGGAACTTCACGTTACCACGGCGATGCTCTTTGACACATTTTATCTTATTGAACCACATGAACGGGAAAGTATCCCTGACAAAGTTAATCCCCGTCCAAACCGAGGGTATTTTCGGGACATGTTGCACGTTGGAGAACCCCATCTCATGAAATACCTCCACCAGCGTCTTACCCGACTCCATGCTCTTCCGTCCACCGTCGTGCGGCAGCAGCACCCGAAGATCCTGCACCTTATTATCAGTCATCCAGCCCTTGAGAACATCCCCGTAGTGCCTGACAGACTCCCTGTGGGAGCAATACGTGTCAATAATACGGATCTCCTTACCAACAACTTGGATGAACAACACCGGCATCGTGTCATTCATCCCAATATCAAACACGGCAAACACTGGTATACCAGCCTCCAACGGGATCGAAGTGATCCGCTTCTCCGCTGAGGCGCGGTTCATCTCCATTTCATAGATCCGCCCGTCCATAGGAGCAGCAAAACACTCCTCCAAGGTAGATGGATACTCCCCAAACCGGTTATTGTGGAGAGGCCAAGCCTCGTCCTGATACCACCGCCTCTGCCCGTCAGTGAGGACAATATTATGAACATGCTCCAGTTCTTGGAAATACTCCTCACACTGCGGCAGAATCTTGAGTTTAGAGTCCAGAGAATAATACTTATCCGTATGCCACGGGAAGAACATGTGCCTCCATGAGCGCGAATTTTTCTCCTCCTCCGGCGTGGTGAGGGACTGCTCCATATAATCCCAGAGATGGCCCTGCTTACCACCCTTCCAAGTAGTCTCCACAATAATCTGCCCCTTACGTGCAGCTTGAATCGCACCAGTTTGAATCTCTTCCGACCGCTGGGGGTCAGCATGCTGAATCCACCCCCACTCCGAAACATGTAAAAAGTTACAGTTACCTCCACGATACCCAGTGGCGGCATAAATGTGGGAGGTTGTGTCGTCCCCAACTTGAAACGACAGGCGATCATCGTTATTCTTAAGCGTTTTCAAGCCTTCCTGCATAAACTGCGGAAGATTCTCATGGCTTGTCTTAATAATATTCTCCAGCTTCTTCGAGGCATCTGCTTGATTCCGATCCACTATACCAGCCTCATAACCAGCGTTGCGTATCGCTTGATCATACATAAGGACATCAATCCCAGTGGACATCCCACGCCGTCGTGCTTTCGGAATAATAATCTTCTTATGCCCTTCGGTAAGGACAGCCTCGAAGACTGCGGTCTGCTCTGGGTAGGGCTTAAACTGAATAACCGCTCCAGTATCCTCCGACTTAATGTGATAGAGGTGGTTCAACCTCCAGAAAGGATCTTGTAGCTTTTGAAGAACTTCTTCCATCCGTTTTCTATTTTTTCATTTTTTATGGGGACTGTCAAGATAGGCGTTGCACAGTTTCGAAAATCGATTTTTATTTTTTCTGGCGATCAATTCTGGTGATTACGGGGGAAGATGGTTCAATAATATACTGACAAACCGACGAAGTCGATTTGGGGACTACCCTGTCGAAGCTTTAGCTTCTCCGATTTTCTGGTGAGATTCTCTCTCTCTTTGAAGAGATTCTTTCTCTCTTAGAAGAGATCTCCTTCTCTCTTTGAAGAGACTCTTAGAAGACTCTTAGAAGACTCTTAGAAGACTCTTAGAAACAATCCTCAGCTGTTGCAATAGCTTTAGTCGTCGTAACATCGATCACAGTCCCTCCCTCTAGTTGCCTGAGCTGCTCAAGGGGCGAGACTGTGATGGCCCCGCTATGTTGGTGATCCACCCTTTGGTTATCACCATACACCCTGGGCAAGAGCTTGCCGGTGATCCATTTGGTCGTGTCAACGATCAGCCTCCGTCTCTGAACTTCCGCGCTCGCAAGCTTTGGGTCGTCATGCAACGGGCTTTGGGCTTGTTCCATTAGATCTTCGGCAAGACTCTCAGCATACGCCTGCTTGCCTGCCATGTATGCCTGGCGCACTTCGGGATATTCCTCGCCGATACACCAAGTGCATATTGTTCGCCGTGAGCATCCAATCGCTTTGGCCATGTCTGGGAGCTTGCCGCCACTTTGTGCAATGTCGCGAATTATGTTTAAATCGTTTGGCGTTGGAATGATTTTTAGGCTCATATGGGGGAACATTAGGCTTTCCGCGCCTGTGAAGCAAGGTGCAAGTGGTCTGGAAGTAAAACCAGTTAAGCCTAAACTGGATTAGGGCATAAGGGCAAATAAAAAAGAGGGACTTGCCCTAAAATTCCATTGAGTATCAATGAGTTAGGCCAAAAGGGCAACTAGGGCAACTTTTTCCACCATTGCCTGTGGTATGTATCACCCCTCACACGTTCAAAACCCCATGAACAATTTACCCCCTTGCCCTTATGCCCTTTTACCCTAAATATGATTAAAAGGTATATAGAATAAGGGTTGTAGCGGGGGCAACTAAAGGGCAACTCTAGGGCAACTAGCAAAAAAGTTGCCCTTTTTGGCCCTTTTTCCCTTATTTACATGTAATTAAATCACCTCAAGATGAAAATAATGTAAGAAGGTGCTTGCCAGTGTGTTTTTATCCATGTAATTATTTTAGCGTCAGCCAAGAAATCGATGAAAACCACAATATTACTAGCACTGTCATTCTCCGCCATTATGTCAACAATCCAGCTCCTAGGCGGACCCGCTTCCGCCGTCAGGTCACTCCTCGAATTGCTCCCCCTCTAACAACTATGAAAAAATTAAAATTCGAAATCGCTGGCAATCATGGAAAATCAACATTCCAAGATCATTCCAAGGTCGACGGCTTTCTATGGGAATGGGAAGGATTCCGCTTCGGGGTAAGAAAAACCCTAACGAGCTGGGAGATTACGGAATTAACTAGCAAAAAGCTTTTGCCTAGTGGTCAAGTTTTCCTCACCCGCAAAACCGCCTTGGAATATTGGGGGAAGGAATTGAACAGATACGGGGTGGAAAAGTTCCGACTGCTTCTAGCTCAAAACCAGTAAACCAAGACCCTTTCAAAAATCACCCGCTTGTTGAATCAAGCGGGTTTCTGGGTGCAAAGACTATGAACACCACCACCGACCAAATAAAAAACACGCTGGGCGCAACATACACCACGCGGGAAGTTATGGATTTCCTCGTTGAAGTGAATGAAAAACTTAGCAAGCAAGCTCCTTACTTCGATGGGAGATTACTTGACCAAAAAGCGAGGCTTGAAAAAGCCTTAGAAATGTAGCCCTCAAACAAAAATCACTATGAAAAACAATTGGAAACCATCCCTAGGAACATTTAGCAAAGCCGTTCCTAACTCAATCGCATTAAATTTCTCCGAGTCCGGGGGAGTTAACTGCTCAACGAAATGCGAAGCTCTCAAAAAGGGTGTTTGTTATGCCGTCCATACGGAAAAGATGAAGCCTAGCATTCAAGTATCCGGACAACGGAAGCGGGAGCTTGGCTTCACCGGTCTCTGTCATGCCTATGAAACCAAAATTAGAGCCCTAATCTCTAAAGGGGTTGATATCCCCTGGATTCGCTTCTCTACGTTCGGGAGTGTTCCAAATCGCCGACTTACGCCGGTAGAACTGGAAGCGTTCGCATCTATGGTGGAATCATTCCCACACGGCGTGCCCGTGCACTTTCCCGTTGAAACTAAAGAAAAGGCTGAACGATTCCGCGCGATTGCCGTAGCTTTTAAGCTCGATATCGTCATTCGCGAATCTTGCCAATCTGACGCGCGCATGGTCTCTCCTGACAACGTAGGCCAATCGAGCCGTATTGTTTTCGAAGGCGCAACGAAAAGAGAACGGCTTACTAACGCCATAGCCATCGCCAGGAGCTTGCCAGCGGCAAGAGTTTGTCCCGCCATCGCTTCGACTATACTCAGACGACCCAAGCCCATCAAATGCGGCCAGTGTACTCTCTGCGCACAAGCTGGCATAAAGACAATCCTTTACCCGCAACATTAATATGGCGGTGGAATGTAATATAAAACCAACCGGCCGCATGTAGCTTGGCCTTAGCACTGAACACTGAAAAAAATGAAAGAGTTATACACCCACCCCCAAGAGACTTGGGATAAAAAGAAGTGCGAGAAGATGTCTCGCTATGCCCCCCAAGACCATTGGGGAAATCGACCCCCCAAAGGTATCATCGCCCCAAGCGGTTCCGCTTACGTCCAGTATGGACACACCGTGCGGTGGAATGGGGGCAAGATTATAGACGGCGAACTGTATGAAGCGGAACATCTTCCGCTTCCCGTGGTTCCCAAAACTTACGAGTTTGTCCCACTAGTCGGGTGGGGGACTCGTATCCAACCGGCAACTGAAAAAATTCGAAAACATTTTGTTTGACGACAGTCATGAGCGGTTCTAATCATTCATCAACAATGCCCGCCAGGCCTCTCTACGATGCCCAAATTGGCGGGTTACTTGTTTCTAGAGATGTAAGGCAAAAAGAAGGGGGGCTCTCATGCCTGTAAAGCTATGATGAAGCCAAGTCACTAGCGCGATAATCCAACACTCCCCCGCTGAGCTTCACAAGCCAGCGGGCTTTGTGGTGCCTAGAAACGGTATATTGAATATGAAAAACAGACCAAAAACACCACAAGAGCGAGCCAAGGACGTTCAAGACATTGAACAGGCCACGCGGAAAATCCACGGGGAAGCGTACAACCTTGTTGAAGAGTTCAGAAATGAACTATTCGACAGGGATTTTGATATTGGGCAAATCCCCGTCGGAATTGTCTCTGAAATGGTACAGCTCAACACGGCCAGCATTGACAGGCTTAAGCTTCGCCACTCCCAGAAGCTGGTCGGCGACAAGTTCGAACCAAACGTCACTTGGGAAGGAGTATATAAGCCATGAGAGATCCTCACCACGCCGAAAGAGCGCGATACACTGCGCGTCGTCGCCACTACATAGCACGGCACAACCGGCGGAAATCACCCGTTGCACTATTCCTCCTATTACTCCTATTCTTCCTTTTAGTGATTATAATTTGACACGCTCACACACCCTAGCTAGTGTCCTATCACTGGCGGTGAGGGTTTCATAGTCCGCGTGCTTCCAGTAGCCTATCACTCCTCGCGGGGTGGTGGGCTTTATTGGCGCAAAACTATGACCCCCCTAGACCACCTACCGGCGGATCTCCGCGACTCCGCGTCGAAACTCGCCCCTGAGCACGCACACACAGTGCTTGACCTCCCACCGCCTGGGAGCGGTCACAACTCTGGTCTCATACGGGTGGCGTGTATTTGTTACCGTATGGGAGTCTCTCCGGAGGACACTCTCGCGCACCTGTGGGAGATCTATGAAGACAGGGGAGACCATAAGACGGCCACTAGGAGGGCGGTGGATCGCGCTTGGGGGTTGGAAGGTGTAATCCCAGCAGACGGCGACGCGGACGCACCACCGGAGGCTAGAGAGGAGATGTTGAACCGGTTCAAGCGCACGACGCGTGCTGAAATTGTTGACCACTCCCCCACCTCAGACCCTGACAAGGTCACACCCCGCGAGTTTATTAAAGCTCTTTTCGAGGATGTCGAGATCGTCAACATCCAGCGGACATCCCGCGAGCATGGAACACTCCTAAAGTGCTTGGACCTTCCGGCAAACCTTGACGACTATAAATTCCTCAATCCATCACATTTTAAAGGGTTAACCTACACCGACGCGACCACAGGGAAGGTGATGACGCGGTGCAACGCTAACGTTAAAGCGCGGAAGTATACACTCTTGGAATGTGATTTTCCTCCCTCCGATCCGGACGCGGAGGCGAAAGCGGAGCGGTTTAATTCATTCCTCCTCGACCTCTCGACATTCGTCCCGCTCGTAGCCATCGTGGAAACTGGCGGGAAGAGTAATCATGGGTGGATAGACAATTCTCTCGCCTCCACGGATGACCTCAACACCCTGAAGAAGATCGCTGCCTTGCACTTCGCGGACAAGCAAATGTTCGTTATCTCGCAGATCGCGAGGATGCCTAATGTCTCTGCTGCCAAGGTGGGACGCGGGAACCAAACGCTGATCTACTACGACCCCAAGCCAGAGAAACGCGAATGGGACATTCCTGGCTTCGAGGCGTTCCTTCAGAAAACAGCCCGTCTCGAATATTTCTACGAAGCGAAGAGCAAGAATTACTACATGAAAACCGAGTCTGGACGGTGGGCAGCGGTAGGTCGTCAGTCACTCTCAGTCCATTTAGCGAAACAGGGATTTCGCAATACCAAGACGGCCATCGAAGCGATATCACCCGCCGACAACGTCATCTCCGTTATCGAGCAGCGGAAATGTGTCGAGGCGGTCATGACAGGCGCGTCTGGGCATCATGCCGGTTACTACCACGATAATGGGTGCACTTACCTAGTGTTGAAGTCTCCACAGTTGATCAAACCGAAGAAGGGCGATTGGCGGCATATCCGTGAGTTCTTGCAGCACGCCATGCACTCAGACCCGCTCCAATATCCGCTCTTTCTGGGCATTCTCTCAGCGGATGTGAGGAACCACCGCAACAATGGTCAAAGACGGTCCCGTCAAGCACCGTATCAAGTGCCCCACATTGTTGGTAAAGGAAACGCGGGGAAGACAATTTTCGGAACGCACATGCTCCCGTTTTTCTTTGGTGGCCGTAAGGCCAAAGCAAACCCCATGTTTGATCCAAACGGGTCAGATTTCAATTCAGAGATGCACCAAGTTGAGATTCTTATCCTCGATGACGCTGCTGTTTTAGAGTCTGGCCATAAATATCGCCACACTATGAGCGAGATCATCAAGGAGGTGAGTGTTGGAGGTGGGATGGACTACCACAGCAAAGGTGCCGATAAATTAGCCATAACGCCTTGGTGGCGTTTGTGGCGTATGCTCAACGACGAGGCTGACACCCTCGCCACACTCCCACTACTGGATGAAAGTGTGGCAGACAAGTGGATTGCGTTCTTGTGGTCTCCCATGCCAGGCGGATCGGTGGACATGTCACGCCCTGGGTGGTTTGATGGGTGGATTAAAGGGGTTCGTGCGGAATTTCCTGCATTTATCCATTATCTGCTGCATGAGCACATTATTTTGCCTGAGCACCGCGACCCAAACGGACGCTATGCCATCCGGAATTACAAGCACCCTGACATTCTCTCGCAAATGAAGGAGCACAGCACCGAGCACGCTCTACTTCATAAAATTGACACTGATCTCGCCACGTTCGATGACGCTCCGTGGGAGGGGACAAGCCGCGATCTTTACGACCAGCTCGCTGACGCTGGCAGTCACTCCTCGCAGCGACAGTTCAGTAAGTTCTGTGGATCGCCACGGGTGTTAACAAGCCAGCTCAAAACACTGGAGGAGGATTTTCCCCACCGCGTGCAGCACTCAGACCGCGCCGAGTTGACCCCAGGGAAAAAGAGCGGCACATTCTATTGGAGGATCACCACCAAAAACACTGGCGAGGAGGACTGCTTTTAATATGAGTGCGTTCTACAATGAAATCGACCCCAAAGCCGCAGCTTGGTTGCGGGAACTTATTAGGCAGGGGCACATCGCAGACGGTGATGTAGATGAAAGATCAATCGAGGATATTACACCAAATGAACTTAAGAAATACACCCAATGCCACTTCTTCGCCGGAATCGGAGTCTGGAGTCACGCCCTCCGAAACGCCGGATGGTCAGACGATAGACCCATCTGGACCGGATCTTGCCCATGCCAGCCTTTCAGCAGCGCAGGCCAAGGAAAAGGGGTTGATGACGAGCGGCACTTATGGCCAGCCTTCCACTGGCTCATCAAGCAGTGCCGCCCTGACATCGTCCTTGGCGAGCAAGTTGCGCACAAAGCTGGAGCCGCTTGGTTCGACATTGTATCGACTGACCTGGAGGCAGAAGACTACTCCTGCGGGAAGATCGTATTCCCAGCTTGTAGCGTCGGTGCGCCCCATCTCAGACAGCGGCAATACTGGCTGGCCAACTCCGACGACGAGGGACCACAAGGACGGAGCAAGCGACGGGACAGCGCCGGAGAACGGACTTCTGGGGAGAGTAGTTTGGAATGTGAAGAACGACCAACCGGCCCGACGAACGGCCACTGGCGAGATGCTGACTGGCTCTTCTGCCGGGATGACAAGTGGAGGCCAGTTGAACCCAGCACATTCCCGCTGGTTGATGGGTCTCCCGCCAGAGTGGGACGACTGCGCGGTTACGGCAATGCCATCATCGCCCCGCAAGCTCAAGCGTTCATCGAAGCCGTGCAAGAAATCAATCACTGAGGAGGACTGCTTTTAATAGTTGAAAATAAGCTCTTGACCGACACTGAACAGTGTGTTTTATTACTCCCGCTATGAAAATTGAAATTACCGGGCTGGATGCCCTCGCAAAATCCATTGATAACCTGAGCATCGCTCTTGTCAGCCTTAAGTTCCCTCGCTCCATGAGCGTGGTGAATGCTGAAAAGGTCGAGGTTGCTGCCCCTAAGAAGGCCGCAAAGAAGAAAGTCGCGGTTGTCACTCCAGTCGAGGTTGTCACCCGCACCGAGGCGGAACTCACCGCCAAAGCTAAGGAACTCATTGCAGCGTTCTCACCCTCTGAACTCCGCGCCATCCTTGACGATGTCGTGGGTGCTGGGGTGAAGATCTCCTCCACGCCTAAAGAGAAGTATAACGATCTCTACGATGCCATTAACGCCAGTCTCGCATCATGAAGGAAGAAGAAGAATGTAAGGACCGGATCGAAAAGATCAATGTTCTCATGCGTCCGATGATAGCTGAACTCGACCGGCTTAGGGATCTCAAACGCCCTATCACAGCGCAGCTGCGGAAGCTCTCTCGACAGAGAGAAGCTGATGCTAAGGTGTGCCAGCGGCTCCGGAGAGCGTCAGAAGCAATTGGTGTCATTCACCGGGTGGTTGACGGGATGTCGATAGTGGAGGCTAAGGAGTCTCTTGGCATCAACAAGCGGACACCTCTCAATATCCAGAAGGTCTGGTTCGAGCAGGAATATGGCTCAGAGTCAGTCCATTCTTTCGGACACCCAGCGTGGGAGGCTCGCCAGTATGTAGACACGTATGGCATTGAGGCAGCACTCCAACGCTTCAAGCCCACTCTTCAATACAGCTGAGAACTCACTAACTAACCAACGCCTATCACTCCTCGCGGGGTGGTGGGCATTTTGGGTGAAGGTTGGGCAGCTCCCCATTGGATAAGGCGAGTTAAACGAATATCCCTATGAACCAAAACACGATGCCCAACCTTCTCGATTTCAAAAATATGACAACTCCAGCAGACCCAACACACGCCCACTACCCGTGGGGACCATCAGCCTCCAAGACCTGGCGCACATGTGCCGGTGCTATAAATTACTCCACTGCGGAGCGAGCAGCGGGGAACATACCAGCGGAGGAGAACTCTCCGTTCGCCGCTGAGGGGACTAAGGCGCATGATTACGCCGAGAAGTTCCTCACCGAGCAGATAACAGACATCCCAGAAGAATTTTTAGAGCACCTCGCTGGCTATTTCACAGTCGCTAATGATCTTGCCAACTCTGTTGGTGGGGGAGAATGTGTTGTCATGAACGAGCAGCAAGTGCCGCTCTTCTACTCTCCCACCAACACTGGCACGCTCGACTATGGAGTCGTCGCGGAAGATGGCAGCGAGGTTGCCATACTCGACCTCAAATATGGTGTGGGAGTCTACGTTCCAGCCAAGGAGAACGGGCAGCTCGCCATCTACGCCCTCTCCCTCATGGCTGATCTCGCCTCCCAGGGTTACGTCTTCTCAGACACGACCAAGGTGAGTATGCTGATCTACCAACCACGCCACCGTGATTTCACCGGCTCTCCCGAAGTCTGGACGACGACCTACCGTGACCTTCAAGACCTAGGCATCGACATCGAGGCGGATTATAAAGCCTCCGTCGCTGCGGCTCCCACCGACCTTAAACCTTCCGAGGATGCGTGCCAGTTCTGCGATGCTCGCGTGATCTGCCAAGCTCGCGTGATGGACCTCTTCGAGGATGTCCCAGCGGAAACTAACCTCTTGGTTAACCCTGAGCCAGACCTCCCAATAATTGCCCAACTTGACGATGCTGCCCGTGTAGCGATCTTCAAGCACCACAAGCAGATCACCAAGTGGATGACAGATGTGGTGAGTGATTCCCTCACCAAGATTGAGCAAGGTGGCACCATCGAGGGTCTCAAATCCGTCGAAGGCAGGGCAGGGAACAGAACCTGGGGCGACAACGCTGCGGATGTGGACAAACTCGTCCGTAAAATCCCGACTGTGAAGCGGTATAAAGCGAGAGTTCTCCTATCTCCGGCACAGCTTGAGAAGGTTCTCAAAGCTGAGGACAAGCCACTCAATAAGCAGTCTACCAAGTTTCAAGGACGGTGGCATGACATGATCTGCCGCCGTGAGGGGAGTCCCGCACTAGCACTGGCAGACGACGAGCGGCCAGCAAACTTGGTCGGCCCGATCTTCGAGGTTGAAGAAGATGACTGCTTCTAAACTTTTACATTGACTCACCACACTACCCAGTGTTTATATATCTCCATAACCCTAAAGGACTCGCACTCCCGAAACGTGCCAAAAATTAAGACCATGAAAATTAAAATTAAAAACGTTCGCCTGTCATTCAATGACCTCTTCACCCCTAAAGCATTCCAAGGGGGAGAAGCTAAGTATTCCGGAACATTCATCTGTTCAGATGATTCAACTGTCACCGTCGATGGTGTCACATCACCCCACACGAAACTCAAGGATATCTGTGACAATATCCTAAAAGTCAAGTTCGGGAAAGCTCCGGCGAAGGTAGAGAACTGGCTCTACAATAAGGCTGACGGCTCTGGAACTCGCGGCGAGTTCACCAACGAGGACGGTGAATACCGTGCTGGCTTCACCGCTGACACCTGGTATATCTCAGCCTCGAAGAAGGAGTCGCTGTGCCGTAACGGAGAGATGAACGTGGTGGATCAACTTAGATCCCCACTCACCGCCAACTCTGGGAGAATCCACTCCGGTGTCTACGTCAACGTGGTCATCGATGCTTACGCATATGAGAGTGCTCGCGGAGGCAAAGGCATCACCGGATCGTTGGAAGCAGTTCAACTGCTCCGCGCAGGTGAGCCGATGGGCATGACTGTCATCAATGCTATCGACGACTTCGACGACGAGGAAGTCGAGGTGGACGAGAATTTCTAACACACCCAGCACCATTCAAGCCTCACCGTTAAATCGGTGGGGCTTTCTGGGTGCCAGACTATGACAATATTACTATTCAGCGGGGGTCTTGACTCCTCTACCTTACTCTATAAATTAATCGACGAGGGGCATGATGTTGAATGCCTCGCGTTCAACTATGGCCAGAAGCATCGTCGCGAGCTGCTCGCCGCTAAGGAAATCGCGGCAACATTAGGTGTGTCTTTACATGTCGTTCAACTCCCCCACATATGGGGAAATTTGGAGGTCAGTGGGTCTGATGTGATTCCTAACCGTAATATGGTTTTTCTGTCTATTGCCGCAGCATATGCCATTAATCGAGGAGCAGACTCAGTGGCTTGGGGACCGAACCGAGATGATTGGGGGGTGTATCCCGATTGTCGGGAGGATTTCGCAGAGTCTATGAGGGACGCTCTTTCACTCTGCCATAACTACCCCATCGGCTTGATGACTCCTTTTATATCTGTGACGAAAACGGAGGTGGTCAAGCTCGCCCATTCTCTCGAAGTCCCAATCGGGGCAACTTGGTCATGTTATGAGGGGGGCCGGAAACCGTGCCGGAAATGCTCCGCTTGTGTGACTAGAGCGAAAGCAATCCAAGAAGTGAAATCCAACAACCAAGTGAAATGATTGTGATGCCATCAAACAACTCTGGTCAGGTTTGCTCAGAGATTTTCCGAAAATACCCAGGTCGCCTAGCACACCTCCATTCTGCTGATTCCCTGCGTAGACCAAAATTCGGCTTGGATTGGTCACTCGACAACGGAGTTTTTGGGGCATTCACCCGTGGAGTCCCATGGGATGGAACAAACTTCTATGAGTGGCTCGATGAGTTTGGTCACCTCAAACCGAATTGGGTGGTTATCCCAGACGCAGTGGGTGACCGTGACAAGACTTTAAAAATGTGGGATGAACACTCCCCCAGTGTGGCTCAATTCAATGTCCCGATGGCTTTTGTCGCGCAAGACGGAATGACACCAAAAGATGTCCCAAATAATGCTGATATTGTGTTCATCGGTGGGTCAACGAATTGGAAGTGGGCGAACCTCCAAGTGTTTTGTGACGCATTCCCAAATATGGTGCATGTTGGGCGGGTTAACACCATTAAAAACCTTTTCCGCGCTCATCATGCAGGAGCTATCTCAGTTGACGGAACGGGGTGGTTTAGGGGGGATCAGAAGCAGCTCGCTGGGCTGTATAATTACCTTGCGGAGACATCAACCACACCTTTGGTGGGGGTGGACGACTGTTTCTAACACACCCAACCCAACCGCCTCACCGTTAAATCGGTGGGGCTTTCTGGGTGCCAAGACATGGCATCAAATACTATGAACAACATAAACCAAACCCTGCATCTGACCACCATCGCTGGTGAAACTGAGCCACAGAAGCGTCGTCGTGCTGCGCTCGCCATCACTCACACCATGGCAGAAGACGAACTCCTCCGCGCTGAAGTGTGCGCCCTCCTCAACATTGATGACGACACACTCATGTGGCGCACCCCACAGCAGGGGTTGCAGAGAGAACTCTTCACTGCGCTGTAAGATGAGTGACGTTTACCACTTGGACTTTGAGACCTACTCAGAGGCCAACCTCCGTAAAGTGGGGGCATTCAAGTATGCAGAACATTCCTCCACCGAGATCCTCATCATGGCAATTGCCAAGAACGATGGCCCGGTGGAGGTGTGGGACTTTGTGAATGGTGGGGCAGTAGCGTATTGTTTACTTCAAGAAGCCATCGCCTCCGGTGAGCAGATCTATGCTCATAATGCTCAATTTGAGCACGCGGTGTGCAAATATCAGTTGAAGAAAACCTTCCCTTTACTAGACCCGCCAGACATCAAGCAATGGCGATGCACCGCAGCGATGTGCAGACTGGCAGCGATCCCCTCCAGCCTCGACAAGGCCGGTGAGTTCCTGGGCATCAAGACTCCCAAGGATAAGGAAGGGAAGCGACTCATCCGGCTGTTCTCTGTGCAACGGAAGCCCACCATCAAGCATCCATACCCAAGGCTCTTTCCTCACCATGAGCCAGAGGACTTTGCCAAGTTCATAGCATATTGCGCTCAGGATGTCATCGCGGAGCGTCAGATCCACCACAAGTTGGAGAGGGATTTTCTCCTTAAAGGGTGGGCACTGGAGTCCTTCAAGCTTGACCTCACTATGAACGACCGAGGTATCCCAATCAACCGCTGTGCTTTAGAGCATGCCAATGAACTCATGGAGGAATATCTCTCCATGAAGGTTCCTGAGTTCCAAGAGCAGACCACTGTTGTCGAGGGCTGGCAGAACCTACCAGTCACTAAGATGAGGCCACTGGGGAGACAAGTCTCCCTCAATGAGGGTTTCAGACCATCCCAACGTGAGATGTTTATGGTGTTCCTCCAAGAACGGGGCTTCACTGGGGCGGATCTCACCTCAACCACGGTGGAGGAGTGGCTTGAAAAGGAGGAGTCCTTGACCGAGGAGGCTCATGCTGCGCTCACTATCTACTACCAGATCTCCAGTGCTGCGGTGAAGAAGATCCCCACCATGCTTAACATGGCATGTGAGGATGGCTACATCCGTGGAAGCCTTATGGTCTTCGGAGCGGAGCGCACCCACCGCTGGACTGGGCGGGGAGTTCAACCGCAGAACTTCGCCCGTCCTGTCATCAATTTCACTGGGCTAGCGTATGACATGCTATGCAATGAGGAACGTATTGAAGACATTGAGGCCACCTGTGGAGATTTCTTCGACATCCTTGTGTCTGTCATCCGGCACTTCATCCAACCACATGATGGGAACTGCCTCCAAGCGGACTACTCCTCCATCGAGGCACGGGTCGCACCGTGGTTGGTGGACGAGCAAGCCACCCTCGACCTCTTCGAGCGCGGTGAGCCAGTCTATGAGATCATGGCCCAGAAGATCTTCGGTGGCGGGGTGGCAGACATCACCCCAGATCAACGCTTCATCGGAAAGCAAGCGGTCCTGGGATGCACCTATAATATGGGCGCACCAAAGTTCCGTGGCACCTGTGAAAGCTACGGGTTCTCCCCATCACTAGAGATGGTGGAGGAGTTCAAGTCTCGCACTCCACCCAAACCGGTGTCCCCCACCCAGGAAGAGTGGGAGGATGCCGCCTACGATGACCTCGCCCAGCGTGCTGTCACAACGTGGCGTGCTGCTAACCCCATCACCACAGCATCGTGGAGGCTCCTTGACACCGCAGCGAAGAATGCGATCAACACCCCCAGCTCTGTTCACGTAGTGGGGAAGTTGAAGGTCACCTTCCGCACCGTTGGTGGTTTCAAAGCACTCCTCATCAAGCTCCCTTCAGGCCACCTGTTGGTCTACCCTAAAGCATCCATCCACCTCAACGGTAAGTTTGGACCGGAGATAGAGTTCTATGGCATCATCCCCAACTCTGGCGGTCGGTGGGGGACATGCAGCACACATGGTGGGAAGCTATTTGAAAACTGCTCCCAAGCAACTGCCGGTGATGTGATGCGTCACGGCATGAAGTGCGCCGAGGATGCTGACTACAAGGCATTCATGCTCGTCCACGATGAGATCCTTACCCTCCAAGATAATCCTTCCCAGACCCACGAAGAACTCTGTGACCTCCTCTGCCAGAAGGCTGACTGGATGCACGGTCTTCCTCTCGCTGCCGAGGGTGGCACTCTCCCATACTATAAAAAATGAAAATATTCCCAGACATCCACACCGTGTCACACTCCACCTGTAAAATGTTGCAGGGCGTTGGTGTCCTTAACTCAAACAACCGCTTGGTTTCACCAAGGAGGCTCTCAGACAAAATGGTCGCCCGTAAGATCACCCCACAGGATGCCAAGACATTAGTCCTGCTGGAGCTGGAGCGACTCCCTGCACCACGCTTGGAAGTTGTCCAACGCTTGGTCAACTACGTATCCTACCACGGTCGCGAGCAGACTATGGAGAAAATCAAAAAACACCTCGCGGAGTAATGCCTGGAGAATCATACCTCGAAAAGAAGATCACCCGCTACGCTGAAGAGTATGGGTGCTACGTGCGGAAGTTCATCTCCACCCATGCTGGGGTGCCTGACCGGATCATCTCCAAAGAACTCACCTTATTCCTTGAGATCAAAGACTTTAAGAAGCGACCAAGCCAGTTGCAGAAGGATGAGATAGCAATCATCTGCGCCACTGGTGGGTTTGCAACTTGGGTTGACAATATGGAAGACGCGATCATCATCCTTAATGGAGTTCTAGCCAACCGTGCCGACTGGCTACGGAAGGAATGCAGGGAAAGGAACTTTTGGTTACACGGAAAACGGTAATTTATGGATAGGAAAGTAACACTACTACAGGAAGAACAACTATCTGAGGTTTTTAAATGGGGGTATGGGTTCTCTATCTACCGAGGGGTGCTGGTTGTTTGGGACGAAGACTGGGATAAGAGAATTTTACGTGTTGTTGACAATATCCCACCCTATGAGCGCGATGAGCTTGTTGCTATCCAAGAGAGTAAAGCTTGGATCTCTTTCTTGTGGCAGGATTCTCCCCCAAGAGATTATTACAACCACGGGGTATGGGAAATTAAAACACCCTGTGGTGATATTTTCCAAAGCATTGGTTCATATACTGTTTCATCACTCGATGGGTATATAGAGCAAGTAGGTTGACATGATCTTCACCCCCTTCGAATACCAAAGTCGTGGCATCGACCACCTCATCAACACTGATGAAGGTGGGTTGTTTGCTGGGATGGGGTTAGGCAAGACAGCGATGACCCTCGCCGCGCTCGACCACCTGATCTCCACTGGTGAGTGCAAGGGTGCGCTCATTATAGCCCCGCTCCGTGTAAGTCTCTTCACTTGGGCTGAGGAGGTAAAGAGGTGGGACAATTTCAGATGGATGAAGACTGTCTCCCTACGCACAGCGGAAGGACTGGCAGCGTGGGAGCGGGGGGATGCTTGCATCTACACCATCAATTACGAGTCACTCTTCATCCCCAAATACAAGAACGTCGGAGGGAAGAGGACACAGGTGGGTGACTCCGGCATCCTCGCAAGGCTCATGGGAGGAGACATACCAGTGGACACAGTGGTGTGGGATGAACTGAGCAAAGCGAAGAGTCATAAGTCGAAGCGCATCAAGGAGTTCAACAAGTATCGGGACAAGTTCAAGCGGCACTGGGGTCTCACCGGCACGCCAGCACCCAACTCCTACCAAGATCTCTTCGCACAGATCAACCTCCTTGATGGAGGGAAACGTTTTGGGAAGTTCGTCACACATTTCCTTAAGCAATACTTCCGACCAATTAACCCATACGTCCCCCAAGTCCAATGGAAGTGGGAGGTGACTCCTGGGTCGGTCGGTCTTATCGAGGAGAAGATCAAGGATATGATCCTCACACTCCGGTCGGAGGACTATCTCGACATCCCCACCACAGAATACATCGATGTTGAGGTGGCACTACCACCGAAGGCAAAGACAATCTACAAGAAGTTAGAGAAGGAACTCATCATTCTTCTGAAGGATACCAAGGTTAAAGCCATCAACCAAGCCGTCCTTGTGGGGAAACTTCAGCAAGTGTTAGGTGGTGCCGTCTACGCCCATGATGTGGGCACGATCATCGCCACCGATGAGACCAAGTTGGTAACTGAGATCCATGATGCTAAGATAAAAGCACTCCACAAGCTGTGGGTGAGTGAAGGCAAGAAGCCCATGATCGTAGCAACCAAGTTCATCCATGAACGGAAACGCATCCTCGATGCCATCCCTGAGGCAGTCGAGTTCAGCTCAGACAAACTCGCGGACTGGAACGCTGGGAAGATTCCACTCTTGGTGGCACACCCTGCAAGCATGGGTCATGGACTCAACATGCAGCATGGTGGGAGTCGCGCTGTGTGGTTCACTCTCAGCTACTCACGGGAGGAATACGACCAGTTGAATGCAAGGATTGCACGCACTGGGCAGGACTCGATCACAAAGATCTTCCACCTTGTGGTCCCTGGGACGATTGATGACGCTGTGTTAGCTATCCTCGAATCCAAAGGGTCAGTCCAATCTGGTCTTATGCAGACCCTTGAGAATATCCAAGTGCTTGCAGAACTGTGACTCAGTTCGCCACCCGCTCCGTCAACTTCTTCACGGATTGATTTAACTCATCGGATGTCTTCGCGAGTTGCTCAGTAGTGACTGAGAGGCGAATCATTTGTTTCGTAATGTCACTCTCGAACAACTCACGGCGAGCGATCCAATCTTTCCTCCCCTCAATGGCCGCAGAGTTAGTGCTCACATCGGCGCGGAGTATGGCAGCAAACCAAACTATCCCACCCGTGTGGACGAGTCCAGCGAAGAGGATTGAGAGTGGGATGCTTCGAGCTAATTTCACTTCTTCCATGTTGTTACGAGAGTCTAATAACTGAACGAATTTTGGATATCTTACGCACCTTAGCATACACCCCGCCACCTTCGCGAGATCCACTGAGGTCAGTGTTTCCCTCAACTGTCTTGATGGTCGAGCCAGCTTGGTCTGCTACTGCGAGACCGATGTGCGATTGTTTGAAGACGACTATGTCACCCTTCTTAACCTTCGTGGCAGGTGTCACGCGGATCAATTGAGCGGGGGCAGATTTCTTCTTTGCCCAATTCTCAAAGTCCCATGCGCCAGCAGTGCGAGGTCGAACATTCTCTGCCATGCCAGCTTCCTTGCAGAGCCAGACGATGAACGCGGCGCACCACGGCCAGCCAGAACCTTCCAGCCATGTTGCGGCCTGATACTCCTCGACACGCTTACCTCTGTTCGAGTCAACTGGTTGTTCCCTGATGCCTACCTCCTGCAACGCCAACTCGACCACCTTCCCAGCCGTTGAATGGCTGAGAGTAACGTGGTCGGGAATTGAAGCATCGAATGCCGCTCGCGTCCGTGGTCCGTTAAGACCATCAGCTGGCCCAGGTTTAAAACCAAGAGCGATCAGCCCAGACTGTGCCAGAAAGATGGCATGGGAGTATGGCATTATTTACCAGGATCTACAACAAGCTGAATGACTCCACCCATAATAGTAGCACCGGCACGGGCTTGCTCAGGGGAGATGGAGAAGTTTGCTCCACACCCAGAAAGTAGGAGGGCAAAGGTGAATGCTAGGTATTTCATCCTTTGAAAGATTTGTTTGGCTTACCGTCGTCAATGCGATCACCGATTTTCAGTGCGGTATCTTTAAGGGCGGACGCGATGGTTGATACCAATACTCCATGAATGACAAAGTCAGACGGGAGGAATATTGAGAACTGCGCAACGGCAGCGACGACTACGCCGCTCCATTTAATGAGCGGGATTAGGACGGGGAGTAACTTTTTCATAATTCAGTGGGTTGGGGTTTTAGCGATAAAAATTCTGTTTGGGTAAGCTCTTGGACACCCTCAGCTCCGTCGAGCAGCGCGTCGTCGTTGGCAGTAAACCTCCAGCAGTCGATAGCGATCAACCGACCTGAGCCGTCAGTGGCTTCGGCAAGGTTCTCGACGGGCGGTAGGCCACGCAGAGTTGTCCCCTGTTTATTAGGATATCCCCGGTCAGCATCGACAGCATTAGTCAACCCAGTGTAGACCTCAGGCTGGGCTACGTAATAACGAAATCCTGTGTCAGCGCGTGACTGTTCGATTTCTGTGAGTGGTTCTTGGTCTTCCATTATTCAGTAAATTCGTATTCGTCCGCTTCCTCAACAACTGGTGGCTCCCAGCGTAGTCGTTGCATGTAGGTGTCGAGGTCGATCTCAACGATGGCTCCAGCATCAAGCGCGGCCTGTAGTGGCTCGTCGTCTCCCTCTTTGAACCGCCACTTGTCGAGGCAGTAGAGTTTGTCTGTGGTTGTCTCAGGGTCGATGAAGAGTCCGTCCCAGAGTGGTAGTCCACGCTCAGTCCCGTTGCCGTCTGGGTATCCGCGAGTCGAGTCCACGTAGGCACAGAGAGATTCGTAGCTTGTCCTGTCTTTGATCTGGAAGAAGCGATGGGTTTCGTCAGTCATTATTCGATTGATTCAAGTGGTGGGAAGAAGTCTGCGATTGATTCAACAGTTGGGGCATCCTCCTCGCCTTCGATGAGCTGGTAACTGGAGTGCTTAAGGATAGCGAACTGGTCACCGTCTTGGTGTTCAATAACATTAGACCAGCTAACTGTGGTGGTTCCATCATAGCCCTCAGCCTCAACGATTTTCTCGTTGTAAGCCTCAAGGGTCTCTTTGTCTGTTGATGTGTAATACATTAGTAGATGGTGTAAGTGTCGTTGATGTTCTTCTCGATGCCTGTGCGTTTTGCGCTTTGGTCGGTGATGTAAACAATAAGTTCTTGTATATTTCCACCAAGGAATTTTGTGCTGGAAAGTTGACCCTGTGCGCCAATTCTTCCAAAGTCTGATTGCGCTGAACCACTATCGCCAGTTACAATAGATGTTCCATTTGAAAAAATCTTTGAGTCACTGCCATTAACTTCGTCCATTCTAATTACTGCGCTAGAAGGATAAGAGCCTCCAGATATTACTGAGGATAATACTTGTATAAAAGCCCCAGTACTGCGACGACCAAGCCAGCGGTCGTTGCTTTTTGCAGAAAATACTACTGAATTATCTTTTGTAGCTTTGTGGGTAATAAAACTCCAAAAGGGAGAACTAATATTAGAGGTTGAGTCCAAATAATCATCTACACTATCAAAGTCCAACGCAGGCAACCCGCCCTCAGTCACCAACACGCCACTTTCGACAATCTTAGGCTGGCTTGATGCCGTGGCCTGTGCTGCGTGGTTCGTGCCGCCTTGGTCATACCATGTTGTGACGTAGCCGTCGTTGCCTGAGCCTACCCAAGTCGTAAGCGTCCCGTCGCTAACCTCTGATGCCTTGAAGTTGCTTGTCGCGCTGTCGCTGGAGCGTCGAACATTAACAACATTCGGGTCAGCCGATGAGTCAAACGAGCGGAGACTGTATGCCAATGCTGGTGCTAAGTCTAGGATGTTAGGAATCACTAGGACTCCGTTGATAAACACTTCCCAGCCCTTGCCGGATAGACTATCGATGGCGGAGTTCGTCGCTGCGCTGAGTGCGCCTGTGGCTACGTTGTAGTCGATGTCGATGCCAGCGTCAGCTAGAGCCGAGCCACCAGAGACTTTGTTGGTTGTCGCATAGTGGCCTGATGCGTTAATGGAGACAAGGATGTTCTCGACCGATTGAGCGGTGAGTGATGTGCAGTTGAACCATGCGTTATTGAAGACTCCTGACGAGATAGATGCTGGATTCCAGTTGGCAAACACGCCCGATGGAAAGTCGGTGAGTGACGCGCATCCATACCACGCCTGATAAACGCTCGCCACTAATGGCAAGACTGTGGTGAAACTTTCAAGTGAATTGCAGTTCGCCCATGCCTCATGAGCGTTCGTTACTAACGGCAAGGCAGAAGTGAAACTTTCAAGTGAAGAGCAATTTACCCATGCCTGATACGCAGTCGCCGCTGAAGAAAGGTCCGAACTAAAACTCGTAAGAGATGAGCAACCGAGCCATGTGAAATTCACGTTAGTCGCTGTCGGAAGCGGAGTGCTGAACGAAGTGAGTCCACTAGAGCGGAATGCGCTCGCAAAGTTCACATTCTCCGCCGCCGTGCCTAGCTTTGCGCCAGCCGGAAATGACGTTAGGGCCGAGGAGTTTTGCCATGCGCTGGTGAAATTAACACAGAGGGGAGCTTGGATTGCTCCGAAATTACTGAGATTCGCACAACCATACCATGCGTAATTACTATCTACCGAACCGCTTAAATTTAAAGCTGGGAATGTAGTCATTAACGAACAGTTCTGCCATGCGCTTGAGACGTTTGTTGCATTCGATAAATCGACTGATTTGAACTCAACTATATCGTGTCGGCCATACCAGTAGGTATATAGACTGGTGGATGTGGTTCCATCAGACGCACCACGGTCAATCAAGAGTTTCCGAGCCGCTTCAATCTCTTTACCATTAGCCGTCTCAGGCAGGAGCATGATGCCGTAAAGATCACCAGCCTTGCGAAACGATGCGTGTCCAAGGTGACCTAACAGTGACAGCTCTGTCTGAGCCGAATTGTTCACCCGATACGCAAACGTTCCCAAGGATGTCCCTACGATCTGCCAGCCTGCTTGGGCCGTCGATGGGATCGTGAGGAAGTCCGTGTTGTCTGCGAATGTTACCTTGTAGCCATCACTCACGGGCTGGTTGGAGGCTGTGGCTTGTGTTAAATAGCGGTCAGAGTCACCATTGTCAGAGCCGACGATACGTCCGTTCCAGGATGCGCTGCCAGATGATATAGCACCAACAGGAGCTTTCGTTCCGTCGTAGAAGTAATGACCGAAGCCATCCTTGAGGTCGAACACGTTGTTCCGAGTGTTGATGTAGGTAACCACGCGCGCGGCCTCAGCGTCGGAGATTGTCGCGGGGAAGAGGGCAAGGTATTCTAGGTCGATGGCTGCGTTTTCTCCACCTATTGCTCCGTTGCCAATATTAAATTCATCGCCTTCTATCGTGTAGGAATTGTTTCTGTATATTGCGTCGGCGTTATTAACCCGACTTAAAGTTGCGCTTTGGGTTGCCTTTGATTCACTCAGTATGTCTCCATTAGACGAATCAAAGAGGCCAACGTGTTCGGAAAGAAAACCTTTGTTAGTCGCGAAATTATTTGTACTGCCAGACCGATCCCCGAAAATCATTCCCCCGTCAGTGTAATCATTAGAGCCAGTCTTATTTACAGAAATAATTCTCCCCCATGCGTCACCGCCGTCACCAAGAACACTGAACGCTGCGAACATATAGCCGCTATCAATCGTCTGATTGAATAGCCCTTTGAACCCATCATCAGCACCATCGAACCGCAAGACGCTCTTCTTGATCACCGTGGCTGGGTCGTTACCGCTCTGGTTGATCGTTACCGTCCCGCCGACCTTTGCGTTAAATTTAGTAGCGCCGTGGCGAATGCTTGTTGACCCGTTGAAATCACACTCAAAGACAACTGAGCTAGCGACCGTGAGCTTGGCTTTTTGAATCGCGTAGTTTCCTACGTGGGTAAGGTTGTTTTGTTGAGCTAATTGAAGCGTGTGTGTGATTGCACTTGATTGAGCTTGGTTTGAATTCTGACTAACAACTATGTCGTTAATCTTTACATACAACCCAATCGCTCCGTATCCATATTTTACGTTAAATGGCGTTCCTAATGTTACTACGCTTGGAGAAATGGAACTTGCGCTTCCTTTAGAGAATACCCTTACACCTCCAGCGGGGTTTAAAACTAATCCAAAACCAGCAACCCAATCACCCCCACCCATCGGCAACACATACTCACCAAATTGAGTCACCACCATGTCCACTTCAGCTTCCCAAGTCTCGTTGGCTCCAATAGTAACACTCGGGCCAGTCGCGTAGTTGCCAGAGACGTTAGGGATATAAAGATAACCACCAAGTTTGCCAGATGGATTCTTGATGAGCGGCAATGCTTTAGGTTGATTCAGCGCCGTTGTCTGTTTCGCGTCGCCGCCTTTATTTGGGCCGCGAGCAATGTTTCTCAGCACGGGGACTGGGTCGAGGAAATCTGCTGTGGTCAGCATCTCCGCAAGAACATCGCCGGATGTCGTTGGGCTGGTCAGGGTAGAAAGGTTGAGTGCCATGGGTTATAGAGAGTCTGAGTGGTTGGGCCAGTAGATGAGACGCTTGATGTGGCCGTTGAGCTGGCTGGTCTCACTCCAAGATTGACCGATAGCTAAACGGGTTGAATATCGAAGGTTGCCTGTGGAGGTGACATTGCTAAC
>OJCA01000005.1_pt1 | contig 42995 bp, 37 predicted proteins | sample 1591551 | NCBI WGS metagenome assembly OJCA01 (sample SAMN05416738, study PRJEB24817) | seawater metagenome | isolation source: Sea water | place: Canada:Atlantic | collected 2013-07 | reverse complement strand
CGAGATCTAGTACGGTCTCGTGGGCTCGGAGATGTGTATAAGAGACAGGGGTGGGAGATTTCCTTTTTTCTTCAAGAGAGTCAAGCGGGTGGGTGGTGAGCGAGATTCACACCTTTTGGGATTCGCTAATAAAGAAGAACGAACACGAATTTGGGAGCCGAATTCAGGTTTGCCAATGAGCGGAGCACGGGATGGCGACGACGCGATGGAATTCATCGAGATCATGAATGCCACGGACGGTGTCGCGGATGACGACCTCGATTCCGATGGCATTTCGGCACCGATGGAGCACGCCTTTGGGCTCGTCCGATACCGATCCGGACAAGAGCGTGCTTCCGATCTCCACCGCGATGTCCGCGATCGTTTGATCCGTGGTCGCTAGCAGGTGCCGCGCGCAGTCGATGCGCATGGCGTGCAGCAGCCGCGTTGGCGATGTTCCGAGCAGGCTGGAGAATTGCCGGTTGAAGTGGGTCGACGACATGCCCACCAGCTCAGCGAGTTCCTCCATCGACAGCTGCTGGTGGTGGCGCTCCTCGAGGACGCGGATCACGGGGGCCAGCTTGCGCAACTGGGTGTTCTTCTCGGTCGGGCAGCGCACCGGGAGATATGGTTGCGCGGTCCCGGCAGGGCCTATCTTCGTCCGGAAGAAACCACTGTCGCCCAGGTGCTTCGGCAGGCAGGGTCTGCCACCGCCAACTTTGGCAAGACTCACGCGATAGGTATCGACAAGAAGCTGGGGCCTCAGAGAAACCGGCATTTCGGCTTCGACCAATTCCTCCTCGACTATGAATACGCTAAGAACTGGCTAGGACCCAATTTCCCACTCTCGGTCGTGTCTCAGGACGGGATTACCGAATTTCCGGTCAACGCCGAGATCGAAAGGACCATGACTGAGAATTACGGACCACAGCCGAAGGAACATACATCCGGATATATCGAGAAATACAAAGATTATGATCACGGCATCCGTGTTCCGATGATTGTGCGTTGCCCGAAGAAAATTAAGGCCGGTTCTGTCAGTGATGTGCCCTGGTACTTTGCCGATGCATTTCCCACATTCTCTGAAATAGGTAATGCCCACGATCTTGTGCCGGATGACCTTGATGGGCTGAGCGTTCTTCCCACCCTGTTGGGGCAAGCGCAGAATGAGCTGGATGAGCGTCCTATGTTTTGGGAAGGCTACCAATTCTTCGGGTTCCATCAGGTGGTGCGCAAAGGAAACTGGAAGTTGATCCGCTGGACCAAACAGGGGCGGCGCCGACACCCAGTGGGCGACGTCGATCCGGTCCTGCCCCTCGACAAGTATCCAATGCTCGAGCTTTACAACCTGGCAGAGGATCATCGTGAGGAGCACAATCTTGCGGACAAAGAGACTGCCGTGACGGACGAGTTACTTTCCTTGTTAAATTCGGCACAGGCGCATACTAATGATCCATGCTGGCCACTAACCAAAGAAGAGCAGCAGGCTATGGAGAGCGAGTAGTCCAGGATTTGTTTCGAAAAGTGGGAGGAAGCATCACCTTGCCCCATCCCCAATTAAATAATAGAAGAACTCATCCAGCTACCACGTTTTTACGACTTTAGAGGCATCCCTGGATATAATCCACGATGAGTAGAATCGGCATTTTTATCCTGAATAGAATTGGCATCATTGCATGGTGTCTCTTCGCTTCTGCTTCTTTGTGCCGTGCAGAGAAACCATCGCAATCCAGTGAATTGCCCCTCTTGGCCAACGCCAGGGAAGTGGGACGTTCAAAGTCAGCCTTGTTGGCATCGGTATCGCGCAAAGAGACATCGTCGCCTGCTGGACCTCCGGTGGCCAATCTCGCAGATTTCAAGCAGCACGTCGCACCGGTGCTCACCAAGACCTGCGTGGCGTGTCACGGTCCTGAAAAGACCAAGGGAAAATTCCGCATCGACACTCTGGATCCGGATCTCATGCAAGGGGGCGATGGCGAATGGTGGCTGGAGGTTCTCGATGTCTTGAGCAACGGTGAGATGCCGCCTGAAGATGCAGACGTTGAATTGGCGGATGCGGATCTTAGCAAGGTCATCGAGTGGCTGGGGCCCGAGATTCAGAAGGCTTCGACGGTGCAGCGTAGCGAAGGAAGCCATTCGTCATTTCGTCGCATGGCGCGATACGAATATAGCTACGCGCTTCAAGATTTGCTTGGCTTGCCCTATTCCCTCGCCGATCGCCTGCCCCCGGAAACGGCATCCGAGGACGGCTTCAAGAACAGCTCTGAAATGCTGCAGATGTCGGCCATGCAATTCGAAACCTATCGCGAGATTGGTCTCAAAGCTCTCAAGCATGCCACTGTTCGTGGTGAGCGTCCCAAAATGGATGTCTATCGCCTGCCTCTCCAGGAAGAGGCGTTTTCGGCAATCAACAATGAAAATATTGGGGAGATCCATCCACTCAACCTGAAGGCTAAGAAAGGCGAAAAGGCAAAAAAAGATGTCTCTCTAGACAAGAGAAATCATTCGGTGAAATTGAATCTGAGCAATCACCTTCCCGATGAAGGCATCATGCGCGTTACCGTCCGCGCCGGGCGGTCGACTATGAACGCCGATGAATACGCAAGCCTGCGCTTAATTTTCAGTGCTCATACCAGCAATAACGCCAATTTCTCCCAGGTGGTCAGTGCTCGCGATCTTCCCGTCACGGCATCTGCTGACAAACCGCAATTCATCCACTTTGATATTCCTCTCAGTGAAATCCAACGCAACCCATTCCGGAACAATAAAGAGAAATTTCCCAGGCGGGATGAGTTTTTAACCATTCAATATAGTTCCAGTACACGCAACAAAGAACCTCTCGGTGTTCTGGTAGATTTTATTGAAATCAGCGCGCCGTTCCACGAGCAATGGCCGCCCAAAACCCATCGAGATATTTTTATCGAGAGTAAAAATAAATCGGATGAGCAAGTTTATGGCCGCGAAGTATTAACTCAATTTATGGAGCGTGCCTGGCGTCGGCCTGTCACCTCGAAGGAAGTGGATCCCTTCGTGGCCCTGTTCATTGAGTATCGTCTCGATTTCACGGACCTGGAAGAGGCCATGTTGGAAGTGTTGGCGACAGTCCTGGCGACACCGGAATTTCTCTATCTGGCGCAACAAATCTCCGTCAATCATTTGGAAAATTCAAATACGATCAGTGACATGGAGTTGGCAAGCCGGCTCTCATTTTTTCTGTGGTCCAGCATCCCTGACAAGGAACTCTTAGAAATTGCCCGGAAGGGAAAACTTAGTGATGCCACGGTTCTGGCATCTCAAGTCAAACGGATGCTGGCGGATTCCCGATCAAATCGATTCTCTCAAAATTTCGTTCAGCAATGGCTCGGCATGGACGCCCTGGAGAGTGTGACGCATGTGAATGACAGGTCACTCAAAGAAGCGATGGAGGAAGAGCCCATTGCCTTCTTTAAGGAAGTGTTGAATCGCAATAGTAGCGTGATGGACTTCATCCACTCGGACTATGCCGTGGTCAACGAACGCCTGGCCAATCACTACAAAATCCGGGACGTTTATGGGCCTCATTTCCGCAAAGTGCTGATCAAGCCTGAAATGAATCGCGGCGGGATTTTGACAGGTGCGGCAATCCTGACGATGAACTCTGACGGTGAAGATTCTAATCCTCTCCAACGCGGCGTCTGGATGCTGGAACGGATCCTGCATGATCCACCACCGCCACCACCGCCCAATGTCCCGGAAGTCGATCTGACGGATCCCAAGATCTTACAAATGACGCTCAAAGAGCGCATCGCAGATCACCGGAATAAACCGGCCTGTATCTCGTGCCATGCAAAAATTGATCCTTGGGGAATTGCTTTCGAAAACTACGACGCATTGGGAATCTACCGTACTAAAATTAAGAATAAGCCGGTGGATGCCACTTCAGCACTTTTCAACAAGCAGGAATTGGCGGGGATGGATGGTTTAAAGCGCTACCTGCTTGCGGAGCGGCAAGATCAATTTTCCAGAGCGATCGTTCATAAAATGACGGCATATGCTCTTGGTCGGCCATTGTCTTTCAGTGATCGTGCTGAAATTGACAGCTTGGCTCTCCAATTTAGAAAAAAGGGGGATCGGCTGGGTGATTTGATACAGATGATCATCCACAGCAGTATCTTTAACTCAAAGTAGGAGTCAGGAAGTAATGATGAACAACAAAGCAGAATCCTTGAATCGCAGAAAATTTCTTCGTGGGACGGGTGTCGCTCTTGCCTTGCCATGGTTTGAAACGTTTGCGGCAAATGAATCCAAGCGAGACCCTGCCCCGAAACGATTTGTCAGTATCTACCATCCTGATGGTGTCGGATTGCCGGTCAAAGCGGATCCGGCCTGGAAGGATTGGAGCTGGTTCCCCCGGGGCGGCGAGAAAGATTTTGAGTTGACCAAAGTGCTCGATGTCCTCGAGCCTTTGCGCCGTGAAATCACGATTTATTCAGGCCTCTCGCATCCCGCGGCAAGAACGGTTCATGGCCATTCGAATGCCGATCAGTATCTGACGGGTGCGGCGACGGGTGGCCACGGTTCCTATAAAAACTCTGTTTCCCTTGATCAGGTCTATGCGGCGCACGCGGGAGAATTCACGCGTCATTCTTCGTTGGTGATGTCGACCAATGGGGGCGTAGGTGGCCCACGTGGCGCACAGACTCAATCCTACAATCGTGAAGGCCGACCTATCCCGGCCTTAAATAATCCGAAGCAGATCTTCGACATGCTTTTTGTGACCAGCGGTAAGGATGCCGCGGCAAAACTAGCTAGAAGCAAAAGTGCGCTGGATCTCCTGATTGGCAATACGCGCTCGTTTGGACGAAGGCTTTCCAAGCATGATCAGGAGACTCTTCAGCAGTATCTCGATGCCGTTCGCGATACCGAAGTGAAATTGGAGAAAGCGCGAAAGTGGATTGATACACCTGTGCCCAAGGTGGATACCCGCCATCTGACCTTGGATGCAGATCCAAAAGAGGCGCGGCTTTACTTTAAGACCATGTATGAACTGATCTACCTTTCCTTCCTGAGTGATTCAACTCGCGTGGCGACCTTTCAGTTGGGTCGGGAGAATGGTGGAGGTCAACACAACCTGCTTTCAAAGGCCGTTGGACTCGGAAATGCCCATGCCCTCACTCATGCGGTCAAAAAGCCCAAGGGTTGGGAAAACCTAGGCACCTATAATCGCTATCAAGCGGAAGAATTTGGTCGTTTCGTGCAGAAGCTAAAAGACACCTCAGAGCCGAGCGGGCAGGGGAACTTGCTGGACAACACCTTTGCCATGCATGGTTCCGCTTCCAGCAGTTTCCACCTCTCTCGCAACTATCCCATCATCTCTGCCGGTGGGAAAAATCTCGGCTTCGAAAATGGCCGCTATCTCAAGTTCGGCGAAGGCAACGAAGATAACCAGGCCGGTGCCGGAATCGTGACCGACCGGGGATGGCAAGGCAAAGTCGAGGCTGAAGAGCTTCCGCTCTCCCGCCTCTTTGTCACCGTCTTGCAAAGACTCGGAGTCGAGGCGGAATCGTTCGGTGGGATCACGGGAACGCTGGGGAGAGTGTAAGGTTCTCCCTCCTGAACTGGCAGATGCCGACCCCAGCTTCGCGGCGCGCTTCGAGCGAGAGGCCAAATCGATGGCCCGGCTCGAACACCCGAACATCGTTCACGAAGACTACCGAGGACGCCACCGGGAAGGTCCTCCACTACACAAGCAATGCAACACCCACCAGTGAGGTGGTGGGTGATCGATAGAGCGATCAGGATTTCGGTAACCAGCCGAGTTTTACGAGGAAAGCATCGGCTTCCTTGAGTGTCCGCTCCCGGTGCTCACCGCGGTTGAAAAAGCCGTGACCGGCACCCTCATAGCGAACGAGTTTACAGCGTCGATCAAGTTTTTTCATCTGCCTCTCGAAGGCTTCGACCGAACCGATCGGCACGGTGGTGTCTTTCGTTCCATGCATGATCAGAGTTGGTGGGGTGTGCTTGCCGATGTGGTGGGCTGGCGAAAGTTCTGCAGGTTTCTCAACCCCAAGGCGTGCCGAGGCAATAGTGCGGCGGGCCTTCCACTCGCCCAGATCACCCAGCGTGGTGGCGGGATTAAAAAGGATCATCGCATTGGGTCTTTCGCTGCTGCCCAAGCCCGTCAGCGTGCCAATGCTCGCGGCCACATGACCACCTGCAGATCCGCCCCCGGTGGCAATTCGTTTGGGATCAACGCCAAGTTTTTCGGCATTCTTTCGGACCCACACCAGCGCGGCTTTGCCGTCCTTCACGCATTCGACTGCCGGGACCCCGTGGCGGCTCTTTACGCGATAGTCCACCAGCATCGTGATCATCCCGCGTCCGGCAAAGTGCCGCGCCTGCGACTCGAACTGGGTAGGCGACCCGGAATTCCAACCACCGCCAAAGAAGAACAAGATGGCCGGTTTAGCCTGCCCTTCGACTTTCTTACCAAAGATCCACAGCTTCATCTCAACCTCGTCAACCGTGCGATAGACCTCAGTTCGGGCATCGTTAATTTCAGGCGGATAGGGCGGGGCTGCGGGAAGGACAGCAACCAAGAGCGCGCAAAGGGCAAATCTAACCATGGAGGATGTAACGTCAAACTGCCCGTCTTGTTGCAATAATTCACTCGGAGAAATACAAATAGTTTTTGGCGATCCCCACTCTTCCTGATCTTTGCTGACAGTGTTCTGTTCCTGAAAGGGTAAGAATAATGATGCGCACTAAAATTTATGTTCCCTTCTTGCTGCTGCTGGCAGTCGTTCTGACCGTGGTGTTTGTGGGATGGCCTGACGAAGCGGAGGAACCCGACACGTGGACCGAGCAGGGGGCCTGGTATAAGGGGAACACGCATACGCATTCATTGTGGAGTGACGGGAACGACTTCCCTGACATGATTGTCGATTGGTATAAAACCCAAGGTTATGATTTCCTCGCCTTGTCGGATCACAATGTCCTGAGTCGAGGAGAGAAATGGATGAGCGTGAAGGAGATTGAAAAGCGTCGTAAGCTCGGAGGAGAGGGCACCCTGGATCACTATTTGGAGAGGTTTGGCGAAGATTGGGTGGAGCTGCGCGGCGAAGAGGGGGCCCGCGAGGTGCGTCTCAAAACCCTAGAGGAGATTCGTCCCCACTTTGAGGAAGAAGGGAAATTTCTACTCATCGAGGCCGAGGAAATCACCGACAAGTTCCGACAGTTTCCGGTGCATATTAACGCTGTGAACGTGGGGGAACCCATTGTCCCGCAACATGGTGAATCGGTGGTGGAGACGATGCGCAACAACTTACGAATGGTGGAGGAGCAATCGAAGCGATTGGGGCGCCCCATCTTAACCCACCTCAATCATCCGAATTTTCATTGGGCCATTACACCTCAACAATTGGCTGAAGTTGTGGAAGAGCAATTCTTTGAAGTTTATAACGGACACCCGGGAATCAACCATCTCGGAGACGACGATCGTCCCGGCGACGAAGCGATTTGGGACATTGCAAATACCTTGCGTCTTCTTGTCCATAATGCTCCTCCCTTGTTCGGCGTCGCGACAGATGACTCGCATCATTATCATGGAGGGAAGGTTTCGCCGGGCCGTGGCTGGGTCATGGTGTGGTCGGATTCGCTGGAGGCGGATCACTTGGTTGAGGCCATGCAAAAGGGAGAGTTTTATTCGTCTAGCGGGGTGGTTCTGAAAAGAAGCAATTACGAACTGGGGGCGCGAAAGCACGTCGTGGAGATTACGGAGGTGGAAGGGGTGAGCTTTGAGACCAAGTTTATCGGAACCCGCCGGACGACTCCTGAGATCACCGGCGAGGTGTTTGCGACGGTGAGCGGTAACCGTGCGGAGTATGAATTGACCGGAAACGAGCTTTATATCCGGGCGGTGGTCACCTCTTCTCGTCCCCATGAAAATCCCTCCTACAAAGGTCAACGCGAGCAAGCTTGGACTCAGCCCGTTGGTTGGCAACGGAATCTCGAATCAAAAATTGAAACGAAATAAAAGGGCCTAGTTCCTTACCCTCATTCATAAATTCCGATGTGTTTGTCTTTCATCTTTGTCGTCTTCCTTGCTCCGGGTGCTTTTTCGAGATGGCTGCGTTCCTGCTCGATCACGCGCCCCGCACCGCTCCCTCGCAGCACATGGATTGACGTTAATGAGTAGGTAGGGCTCTCCAATCTACCTTCGAAGAACGGTCTTAGCCAGAATCGTGCCCCTTTCTTTCCCTGTACCCCCAGCCGTGAATCCCCATAAAATCAGGGCTGGAAAAGGAGTTTTCTAGTAACTATTTCTCGCTATAATCAAATGCTGGGCTAAAAATCGAAAGTTAAATATTATGTTCAAGAAAACTGATTTCTATTTTCTAACTTCGGCCGGGTTAAGTTTGGTCGCCAGCGTGGCTCTGTGGTTTCTCTACGATAAAGAGTCCGGACTCTTCGTGGGGCTCTGGGTTCCGTCGATTTTGGCTCTTTGGGTGGGCGTGAGAGTGTCGCTGCTTGCCGCTTCAACCGGTCGTGGAGGGTCCCCCCGGAAATGACTCTGGAATTCTTGGTCGGGTCTGGAATGCTGCTCTTTTTTTTCGGAGTAAGTATCACCCTTGTGGTTTTAAAGGGCGTCATGGTGGCACGAAACGAATTTCAGGACGGGCAATACGGAGACTCCAAATTAGAGGATCTAGAGGATCTAGAGGACCCTAAGGAGTGAAAGTCTGCGCCGCAGGCGTAACGGCAAGTGTGATAGGTCAAAACCTCGCGAAGAGAATTTGGAGAGACGGAGGTTACTTTTTGAGTGGACCGCTTGAGGTCTTCGGGGGAAGGGTAAGGGAAAAATAACGAGATCTCGAAAAATCTATCCGAACAACCAACAAAAAAGCGCTACTTCTGTTCCAAGCTTCCCCCACCGCAGCCCATTGTAAAACCATCGCTGTAAAGGGGATTGAGACCAAGGGTCTTTAAAAAGTTCCTGAAAGCACTAATCATTGTTTTCGCGATTGAAGAAGACGCGTGCACCGGGCTTGTCCACGAGATAGGCGTAAGCCCATTGCAAGAGGACGAAAAGTTTGGAACGGAAGCCGACAAGGAAGGCGATGTGAACGAGCAGCCAAGCAATCCATGCGAAAAAGCCTTTCATGCGAATTTTTTCGGTCTGCATTACGGCCACGTTTTTTCCGATGACAGCCATGGTGCCTTTGTCCCAGTAGGCAAACTTGGGCCGGAGAGAAACCTTCCGCTTGGCATGATCGGTGGTTTCGAGACGGGCTTCTTCCTTAAGGAGCTTGGCAATGTGCTTACCAGCTTGTGCCGCTGCGGGGGAAAGGCCAGGGACTTGGACGCCATTTTTGTCTACCAAGTTGATAATGTCGCCAGCAGCGAAGAGGTCGGAAAATCCCGGTAGCGAGAGGTCCGGCTCTACTGCGATTCGTCCTGCGCGATCGGTTTCGACCCCGATTTGTTTGGTGAGGTCGTGAGCTTGCACTCCGGCGGCCCAGATGATCGTTTCCGCTTTAATCCAGCCTTCGCTGGAAACCAAGGCACAGGTCGAGCCTTCGTCGAGGTGGACTCTACCGGGCTGAATATCATCGACGCTTGTATCTAGGAGAACTTCCACTCCCAAATCTTGCAAGCGGTGCTTGGCATACTTGGAGAGTTCAGGATCGAAGGGTTCGAGAAGGCGAACACCAGATTGGACGAGGATAATCTTGAGTTCGGCAGGGTCGATGTTTCGAAAATCTGAGCGCAGTGCGCGCCGGACGAGATCGGAAAAAGCGCCCGCCAGTTCAACGCCTGTTGGGCCCCCTCCGATCAGAAGAATAGTCATCAGGCGACGACGTTCGGCCAGATCTTCCGTGAGTTCAGCCCGTTCCAAAGCTGAGAGGACCCGGGCTCGAATGCGATGGGCGTCGCAGAGCGTTTTGAGTCCAATGGTGTGCTCGGCCCACTGGTCATGGCCGAAGAAAGAGGTTCGCGCTCCACAGGCCAAGACGAGATGATCGAAAGAGTATTGGCGACCGTTGGAAGTTGCGACTTTGGTTAGTGGATCGACTTTAGTGATTGTGTCGAGGAGGACTTTGACATTGTCGGCTTTGCTGAGGATACTGCGGAGCGAACGCGCGATATCGGGGGCCGCAAGGGAAGTGGTGGCGACCTGGTAAAGTAGCGGTTGAAAAAGGTGATGATTCTCCCGGTCTATCAAAGTCACTTGGAAACGAGAGTCGTCGGCCAATGTTTGGGCACAGGCGAGTCCGGCGAATCCACCTCCAATGATAAGCACTTTTTTTGGTTCAGGCACAAATCACTCTAGCACAATTTTTCGTGTTGAAAAGGGGGCCGCTCCCTGTTTTGGGTCCTTCCGATGTTGCGGAGCGCCCAAAAGAGATCAGCAATCCCATGGAACTGCATGAAGCATCGAAAAATCTCAAAAAGATGAATCCGGATCGCTCGTGTGGGCGAACACCTTGGTATGATGCATAAAAAGACTGCGCTTTGCTTTGTTTCGTTACTGGCGACCGCCCTCTGGGCCGGAGCTGACTCCCTCGACAAAAAATCCGGTGTGCCGACCTTGGTGCTCGCTGACTTCGATAAAGAAGGGGTGGCAGATGGATGGGAAACCGTTAATGACAGCGTGATGGGGGGTCGGTCGAAGGGCGGGCCGAGTTTTGAGAAGGGCATCCTGACTTTTTCGGGAGCGACCAACACTAATGGTGGGGGCTTCTCCTCGATCCGCACCGAGCCTGGCAGGTTTGATTTGTCCGGGAAATCCGGCTTACTGATTCGCGCGCGGGGAGATGGCCGCACTTATAAGGTGGAATTGCGGACGGATATTTCGATGGGAAACTGGACCGTTCCGTTCCGGGCGGATTTCGAGACTGTAAAAGGCGAGTGGCGCGAATTTTTCGTTCCTCTCAAGTCATTCACGCCTACCCTTTTCGGCCAGAAGCTCCCGGCTGCGCCAACCCTCGATCCCACGAAGGTGAGTTCGTTGGGGTTCATGATCTATGACAAGAAGGACGGAGCCTTTTCCCTCGAAGTCGACTGGGTCAAGGCGGTCGTGAAGAGTGGAGACGGTTCTGGGAAGGAATCTGGAACGATCGTCGGCAAAGCGCTTGCGGATGGTAGATTCGGCACGCTTGCCGCCGCCCTGACCGAGTCGGGCCTGCTAGATGTGCTTCAAGGCAAAGGTCCCTTTACGGTCTTCGCGCCGACTGACGAAGCCTTCGCGAAGTTGCCCAAGGGAACCGTGGAAGATCTTTTGAAGCCGGAGAACAGGGAGAAGCTGCAGTCGGTGCTGAAGTATCACGTGAGCCCGGGTGCGACCGGTTTGGTTGCCGCGCTTGAAGTGGGAGCAGCCAAGACGGTCCAGGGAGAGTCTCTTTCTATCGCCTTCACTGACGGCCGAGTGAGGGTTAACGGTGCCGCGATTGTCAATGCCGACATAACGTGCAGTAACGGAGTGATTCACGTAATCGATTCTGTGCTGCTGCCGCCGGCACCCGCCAATGATATTCCGAGCGTGGCCAAGCGTGCCGGATCGTTTGGGACCTTGCTCGCAGCCGTAAAGGCCGCGGGTCTGGATGGGGTACTAGCCGGCGAGGGTCCTTTCACGGTTCTTGCTCCAACCGATAACGCTTTCAAGGCGCTCCCGAAAGGCACTGTCAAGGAGCTGCTCAAGGAGGAGAATCTGGATCAGTTGAAGGCGATCCTCAGCTATCATGCCATCGCAGGAAAGATCTCGGCAGGCGATGCCCTGAATGCGAAAAACGCCAAAACCCTCAACGGGAAATCGGTTAACTTCGGAATCAAGGACGGAGTGCTGCAGGTCAATGGAGTCACGATTCGCACGACTGACATTCAGTGCGACAATGGGGTGATCCACGTGATCGATGCGGTGCTCTTACCACCCTCGGAGGAAACCACCAGTCGCCAGGAGAGGTCAACGGGCAAGCCTGCGATGAGCGCGGTGGAGCAAATTGAGCGAGCGATCGATCGCGGTGTGCCCATCTTCAATGACGGAGACCCCGGAAAGTGCGCGGAGATCTACAAAGAGTGTCTGACCGGATTGGCAAGCGATCAGTCGATGGATCCTAAGGTTCGCACCGTTATTAAGGGACTGATGGATCAAGCGAGCAAAGCCGAGACCGACGCTGATCGTGCGTGGCTCTACCGTGCTGGCTTGGATCATCTTTACTCCGCGGTTACCAAGTTCTGATGGAGTCGGAGCGAAACCTGAGGAGCTTTTTTATCGACTGCTAAGTCTGTTAGGAATTTTCTTCTCGGGTAGGGGGTTGCGGGCCGTCGTTAAAAAGGTCGGAGAGGGGAAGGTCTAAGAGTCTTAGAAAAAGATCAACTAATCTCCGTCTGCGCCAAAAAAGTGGGCTTTTTTACAATTCAGGATACAGTCTCAGTAGCGACTGGTAACCCATTCGAAACCCCACGAGAGGCGGATCCGAATTCGGGTTTGAAGTAGAACCCTTGGCCACCTGATGTTTCACATTCTCAATCTTTTCTGTGCGCTCTCGTTTATTGGTTACGGAGTAAGTTGCCTGACAGCTGCGCACATGGTGCGTGAGTTCAAGCGCTTTGAACTTCCCAATTACCGAAAGCTGACTGGCATTCTCCAACTCTTGGGAGCGGTCGGTCTGCTTATCGGTTTCCGATTTCCGATAATCGGTGCCCTGGCAGCGGGCGGATTGGCCCTCCAGATGTTGATCGGATTTGGAGTCAGGCTGAAAATCCGCGACCCCTTTCTGCACGGCATCCCGGCCTTCATCTACCTGCTGATCAACGCATGGCTCTGCGCCCAGTTCCTCGAGCAAATTGCTAAGTGAGGATCAGGACCAGTGAGAGCGCCAGCATGACAGCTGCGGGTAGTGACTTTTTCGGAGAATCTTTTACCTTCACATGCATGGTGAGGGCCCCGGCCATCAGTCCGGCCATGATCATCGCGCCGGGCTTCACCAATTCGGGAACGAAAATTCCGGCAAGCAAAGCCAGGGCAGCTCCCACCTTGAGAATACCTACGATCAAGAATACCCAGCCCGGTAAACCGTAAGTCGTAAATTCCTCTTTCAAGCTGGATGTTTGGCCACCGCGATACGAGGTCTTCTTCTTTGATCTCAAAAACCAGACATTGAGGATGCCCAGGCCAATGATCAGCTGACAGATAATATGAAAGATCGTCATAGGTAGTCTGCTATCTCACTGAATATACCTAATAGCGACAAGTCAAAAATACTTGCTGCAATTTGTGGTGACTTTGAGCCAAATTCCCGCTGATCACTTTCGAAAAGGCAAACGGCCAGGCCCCAAACAACTGCTGATAGCGAACATCCTCCGTGCGCGGTTCAAGAACGGGGGACTCGAGTATCTGGACTATTTCGACGGCTCATATCTGGAGGATTTCTTCCACAAGGTAGGCAAAGCTAGTTATGAAGAGTATGTCGCCAAGGTCATTGAATTGATGCAGAAAGCGGCGCGTCAGGGGAAGATTATCGCCTTCACTGCCGGGCTTGCGGAGCCAAAGAACTCGAGCAAAATGGAAATCGATGAGAGCCACGCCTCTGTTGAATCCGATGAAGAGGCACGCGCGGCCCTAGCCTACCCTCTGGGCATCTTCCTTATCTGTGCCGAGAAGTATAGCTACTTCGCGAGCGAGAGGCAGATGACTTCGGTGTCGTTGCGAATGAAGGTGCACTTTCTGGCGTAGGCAGGGTGTGACCAGACGATGTCGCGTTGTCGGAGATCGAGGCCATTGGGTTCGATGACGTGAGCGCGATCGATTTCCTCGTAGCCTTTCAGGGAAAGCTTCGCGATCACGAGGTCGCCCTTCTCGGTGAAGAGAAAGTAACGGTCTTCATGAGGGGTGACAAAGACGGTGCCCCAACGCACGGGTTCCTCAAGGGCGATGGGCTTGAGGGATTCCCACACTCGTTTCCCGGTGAGAGCCTCCATGCAGCGGAATTGTCCGTAGCTGCAAGCTCCGAAGAGATGACCGTCATGCAGCACGGGTGCGTTCATGATGCCGTGAAGGTGGGTCGTCTTCGTCTCGCTGGCGCGCTCCGTGCGATAGACGATCGCCGGGGTGGATTCATCTTTCTTAAGTTTAAGGAGCATCGATCCGTTGTAGAAGCAGGTGAGAAAGAGATGATCTCCGTCAATCATCTGCGGAGTTACGATGGTGAGGCCGTAACGAATTTTCCAGGGAATGCTCCAGTAGACTTTGCCCGTCAGCGGATCGAGCGCATTGATAGCCTCCGGATGCCAGATGAGGAGGAGATTGCGGCCGCCATGCTGGACGATGCGCGGCGGGCAATAGCCGGGATGTTTGGCTGAAAGGGATCGCCAGACTTCCTTGCCAGTCACCTTATGGAAAGCAACGGCAGTAGTGCCATCGCCGCTTCCAAGACAGATTAAGAGATCGCCATGCACGAGAGGTGATGCCGCGAATCCCCAGGTCTGGGTTTTCACCGCGAAGAGCTTCTTGAAATCATGAGACCACTTCTCGGTGCCATCTTCGGTTGCGCGGCAAATGAGTTTTCCCTCACCGCCAAAGGTGTAGACGCGCTCACCATCGACAAGAGGAGTGGCCCGGGGGCCCGCCGAATAGGACATGGTGTAAGGGGAATCGTAGGCTTTTTCCCAGATCACTTTGCCGGTGCTTGCATCGAGACAAAGAAGGCGTTCGTTCCCTTGCTTGTTTCCGGTGCGCGCGCCCTCGGCTTTCGCTTCGGGAGTGTTGAGCGCCTTGCGGTCCATGACGAAAACACGATCACCGGCGACCGATGGTCCGGCATAGCCACGGTTGACGGGTGTGCGCCAGAGAACCTTGGGGCCGCCACTTGGAAACTTGTCGATAATCCCGGTCTCCCGCCAAACTCCGTCGTGTTGTGGGCCGAACCATTGCGGCCAGTCGTCTGCAATGGCAGAGACCGAGAGAGCAACAAAGAGGAGTGAGGCTGATAGAAGAGATTTCATGATGCAGGAATGATGAGTGTTTTTCGCATGTCGGAGTCCCTTCTGCGAATTCAATTACTGAGAATTTTCTTTTTGACTTGGGTGTGGCGTGCTCCCCAAAATTTAAATCATCCCTTATAGGGTCCCCGGCGTTAGACGGGTCTGTGACTCTCATGAAAAGGAAAAGGACTCGGTGAAGTGTGTCGTCAGCTCGAGGTGAGCGAGGCGGCCTACCATCGAGGGAAGAAACAATATGACGGAGCCCAGATGGAGACGGTGAAACGTCTCAAAGAGCTGGAGAAGGAAAACTCCCGCCTCAAGAAATTGGGCGCGGAGCAGGCCCTCGACACGGACATGCTCAAGGAGATTAGCGCAAAAAAGTGGTGAGCCCGAAGCGCCGAAGAGAAGCCGTGGATGTTCTGTAAAGAGCCTTCGAGGTAAGCGAACGTCGGGCTTGTCGGGTTATTAATCAGCCTCGGGCAACCCGACCTTACTAAGGAACAAAACCATCGGTAGATGGCCCCTTAGTCAAAGCGATCCGAGAAGTCGCAATGCGTGAACCCCGTGCAGGCTATCGCACCGTGACCAAACACTTGCGCCGTGATAGCTGGCAAGTGAACCGAAAAAGGGTTCGCCGGCTCTGGAAGTAAGAAGGACTCTAGGTTCCCGCGAAGCCTGCCAAAAAGAGAGCTCGAGGAAACTCTGATGGATCCAGTCAATTACGAGAGGCTGCTCTTGGCGCAGCTTTTCCATGTCGGCCAAGAGGTCTCCGAAGATTTTATAGGCTTTTTGTATTTTCATTGTCTTCTCCTAGTTAGTGGCGGAAAGCACAAATCATTACACCTTGACCCATATTCTTTTATTTTTATTTTTCTGGCCCTAATCTGTCGAGATCACGAAATAAGCCCGGGGCAGTGACTGCTCTGACCTTGTAACCAATCGCACGGAGGTGGTTTGCGGTCCAAGCGTTGCAAGTATTGGGGAAGAAAAAGCGTGCCCGACCACGGTAGAATTGGCTCGCCCCGTAACGTCCGGGACCAAGAGGCAGGAGGCGTCCCTTACCATCACGCGCAAATTGAAGCGAAAGTCGCCGGACGAGAATTTGCCTTTGTTGGTTCGTGAGATGAAAGAGGTGAGCGGGCGCATATGGGTAGTCGAAGTGAAGGGGACGGTTGCTTGTGACGACATGCATCACGCTGGGAGTGGGGTAGGCCAAGGCGCGGAAGGCGAGGGGAAAGGTCACGATCTCGTTGCGATAGAAGCCCTCATCACCCCAGCCAAACTCAAGCCAATCTCCGGTCAACTGAGTGGTAATCTCGGGGAGCACGTTCTCCAGGGCCTTGCGAGGGAGGACGAGGCCGGTGTGTTGCCCGTGCGAAAAGACCAGCAGGGGAGTGCGCTCAGCGTGTTCCGAAATCGCGAACGGAGGATGCGGGTTGGTGCGGGGCGCGGTCGAAATGGAGCACGAGGTGAGCGGAAAAGCCGCAAGCCCAAGAGCAAAGAGGTAACGCATTCCGAAATATGAGCGAGAAGCAACGGCTCTAAAAGCTAAAAAACCAGCATTAGAAGATAAAGGCAGCGCTCCCGGGTTAACGAGATTGAATCCAGGGAAAAAAACTCCTAATATAACAGTTCGCAACGAATGAGATTTCTACGAATTCTATTTTTTCTATCCTTGGCCTTGATCGCCCGGTCGGAGGAACTGGAACATCCCCGACAGGCCGATTATATTCCCGGGTCGTCCGATTTCTTCGTGGATGAAGTCTGGGGTAAAATCGGTGCGAGTAAGTGCATCAAATGCCACAAGGCAGGCGGTGACGCTGAGGATAGTGAGTTAATTCTGTGGGGTGCGACCCGTGATGGCTTTCTTGCCCACAACCGTGCCGCATTTACCAAATTGGCTACCGTAAGGAAGGATGGTCAGTTCCGGATGCTCTTAAAGGTGGTCGGCAAGCTCGACCACGGCGGCGAAGACGTGCTCGAGTCGGGTTCGACCCGTTACCGCATCCTCGAAGAATTCGTGCGCCGCGCGAATGGCAGAGTGCCGGGCCAACATGATGCCGCAGCCATCAAAGTGCCGTTCTTCGACGGCGTCACGATGCTCGACGATCGCCGTCTCCTGCGTCGGTTGACATTATCACTCGTCGCCCGTCTGCCGACCTCCGAAGAAAACTCCGCTGTGGCAGGTGGCGGGATTGGGGCACTCGGCAAGATCCTCGACAAGTTGATGACCGAGGTGGCGTTCTACGACCGGCTTGCCGAGGGGTTCAACGATATCTTCCTCACTCCGGGCATCGATGACGTTGCGGAAAATGTTTTGTCCTACGAGCACTTTAACAAGACGCGTCACTGGTATCAAAACTGGGACTTCAGCCATATCAAGGACGCACAGAAGCGCAAGGAAGCGGGCTGGGAGTTGGCCCGGCACTACAGAGAATCGATCAAGCGCGAGCCGATGGAGTTGGTAAAGAACATCGTGCGCAAGGGCCGCCCGTTCACTGAGATCATCACCGCCGACTACATCATGGTCTCGCCCTATACCGCGCGCGGCTACGGGATTTTCGAGGCGAACAAAAAGCGATTTAAGAACATCGAGAACCGTTTTGAATACATCCCGGTCAAGCTCAAGGCGCTCACCGGGCGCAGCGAGAAAACGAACCAGGAATCTGCCACCGGCTTCTATCCGCACGCCGGCATCCTCAGTACATTCCAGTACCTGAAGCGCTACCCGACCACCGAGACGAACCGCAATCGCCTTCGCGTGCGCATGTATTACCAACACTTCCTCGGCATCGACATCATGCAGCTCGCACCACGTGTGAACGACGCCGCCGCGATCTCCGCCAAGTACGAAATCCCTACGATGCAGGCCGCGAATTGCGTCATCTGCCATAAGTCCATCGATCCGGTCGCCGGCCTGTTCCAGGACTACTACGCTCTCGATGGCAAAGGCGTCCACAAGCTGCGCGAGGAGGGGTGGTTCGAAGACATGTTCAGCCCCGGTCACGAGGGTGAGGCTCTCCCCGAAGACGAACGGTGGCGCGCCCTCCAGTGGCTTGGCGAACGAACGGTGAAGGATCCGCGCTTCGCCGTCGCGATGGTCGAACACGTATGGTACATCCTCACCGGTCGGAAGTCGTTGCGGCCCCCGGAGGATATCGACGCCCCATTCTACGCCGCCAGGCAGCGATCCTACTCCGAACAACGCGGTGAAATCGAGGCCATCGCGAGACGATTCGCCGCTGCGGACTTCAACCTGAAAAACGTTTTCAAAGAACTTGCCGTCTCGAAGTTCTACCGCGCCAATGGCCTCGCCACCGCGGCGGGGAGCCCGGACCGCAGGGCGGAACTCGACGATCTCGGGCTCGTCCGCCTCCTCGCCCCGGAACAGCTCGAAAGAAAATTGAAGGCCATTTTCGGGAAGGAATGGGGACGCCTCGATGACCAGTTCAAGATCCTCTACGGCGGCATCGATACCAAAGAGGTTACCGAGCGCATCGCCGACCCGAGCGGCGCGATGGGCGCGATCCAGCGGATGATGGCCAATGAGATCGCCTGTCGGAATGTCGTGCTCGATTTCTCGCGCAAGCCGGCCGAGCGCCTCCTGTTCCCGGAAATCGAATCTGATGAGAAGGGCGAGGAGAATATTCGCATCGCCCTCGCACACCTGCATGAGCACATCCTGGGGCACGCCGACCTGACCGAGATTGATGGCAGCTACGCGCTGTTCGACGGTATCATCCGCGAGGCGAAAGAGCGCGGGAAATTCGCACCGGTCGAAATCTATTCCTGTCGGGTCGCGCGGGAGGTCCCCGTCAAGGATCCTCACTACACGCTCCGGGCGTGGCGTGCCGTCGTCACCTTCCTCCTCCGCCAACACGATTTCCTCTACGAATAGCCACGCAAATCCATGAGACGAGACTTCCTGAAACTCTGTGGCTTGGCTGGACTCGGCGTCGCCTCGCCAATCGGCTTTCCGACTTTGGCCCGCGCCGCGTCCAGAGAACCCGAGCCTTACGATGGTCCCTACTACGCCATCTTCAATGCTGCGGGAGGTTGGGACACGACCTACCTGATGGACCCGAAAGGGGTCAATGAGACCAATCGACTCTACAAACAAGGTGACATTCTCACAGAGGGCAAGATCAACTTTGCTCCTAACGCCGCGCACCTCGACAAGGCGAAGAAGGGCATGAGCAACGAGGCCTTCTTCAAGGAATACGCCAGCGAGTTGCTCGTCCTCAACGGACTCGATTACTCGGTCAACAACCATTCGCCCTGCTCGCGCTACATGGCGACCGGGAAGCTTGATAGCCTCGCTTACCCAACCTTCGCCGCCCTCGTCGCCGCCTGCCGCGGTCCGGAAAGTCCGCTCGCCTTCCTCACCTTTGGCAACTACTCCGCCACCGGAAACATCGTCCCGATGGCACGCGTTCCGTATCTGCCGACCCTCGGGAAAATCGCCAACGCTGAATGCGTCGAGGGCAACGTCCGCAGCCCTTACCACGAAGATTTCGTCAGCGACCGCATCGAGGCGGCTCTCAAAGGCCAAACCGACGCGAGGATCACGCAAGCCCGCCTGCCGCGCGTCGAGCGCTCGCAGAGCATGCTCTACTCCGCCCAAGTCAGCGCTAAGGCCCTGCAGCGCGTCACACCATTCATCCCTAAAGACGTACCGAAAGAACGGCTCGCCCGGCAGGCGGAGATCGCCCTCGCCTCCTTCAAGGCCGGTGTGTGTGTTTCCGCCAATCTCTCCATTGGCCAATTCGACAGCCACGCCAATAACGATCGTGACCAGATGAACCTCATCCCCGAGTTGCTCGCCGGCGTCGATCATACCCTGCGCCGCGCCGAGGAACTGGGCATCCGCGACAAGCTGGTCATCGTCATGCAGAGCGAGATGGGCCGCACGCCAAACTACAACAAAGGAAATGGTAAGGACCATTGGTCGATCGGCTCCACGATGTTCCTCGGCCCGGGCATCGGAGGGAACCGCGTCGTCGGCAAGACCGACGACGGCCAGTTTCTCATTCCAATCGACGCGAGGACTCTCGCGCTTGAAGAAGACACCGACAAAGGACTGCGCGTTCGCCCGGAGCACATCCACCAGGCCCTGCGGGAGTTCGCCGGAATCACCGGACACCCGTTCAGCGAAAAATTCCCCTTTGTTATCCCGGAGGCGGAACGTCTCGCCGGTCTCTTCGGGTAGGAAGCGAGAACGCACTCGTGCTGCCAAGGATTTGCTTTTGAGGTGGGAGCTTGGGGGCGAGAGAGGAGAACAGCGATGACACTCAGCTTTCTGATCACTACCGCTGTTCGCAAATTGCGGAGGAATAAGATCCGGTTCGTCATCGGCGATCCACACTTTGATGGCCCTTATAAAACTGGAGCCCTGAGCCCTATTTCATCGATGTCTTTCCCAGCGCGCGGGAGGGGCTGTTAGGAATTTGTTTTCTGTGTTTTCTGGCCGGTTGTAAATCCACTGGAACAAGTTGCCCGCCCCGCCGCTCGCAATATTTGGTTCTACAATGGCGAATCCGTTGTTGCGGCATTCGTCGGAAAATTTCACCCAGCAGATGGTCACGAATCTGGATCACTTACCTGTGTAGTAGGTCGGGTAGTCGCCGTAGAGATGGTGGCGATCCATCGCCCACGGCGGGACGTTGTCGGCGGCTTCGGCACCGCTTAGCCGGAAGTGGAAACCAAACTTGGCGGGCCGGCCACCTTTCAGGTACGGGCCGTGAGCGACGAGGTCGAACTGCGTGATCTCATCGCGCACCTTGTCGTAGCGCAGCACGCCCGCCAGTCGAAGGTCGAGTTTCACTTCGCCGTCGTCCGGGCCAAGATTCGGCGCGGGTTTGGACGAACCCTCGATGAGTATTGAGCCGGTCAGGCGCACATCCACCGTGCCGCCCTCACTTCTAATCACCTCTCCAGCTAGGTGGCAGTCCCGCACGGATGATTCGGGCCACGGTGCGCGCTGGGTGCCGATGATGTCCACCGTATGAAAGCGCGCAAGCTTGCGCACGAGGTGCTTGTCCACCTCGAATGATTTCGTGTTGCCTTTCGGCAACAGCTCGCGCCACTCCGCGTGAGTGAGCCACACCCGGTCGTAGGCAGGCAGTCGTGCGCACTGCGCGTTGGCGGCGGAGGCGACTTCCTGCCCCTTGATCAGTCGGCTGATTTCCGTCAATACCAGTCCGCCCGGGGGCGCCATCGGTCGGGTGCTTTTGGCAAGCTCGCCGGCGTCCACTACGGGACGTTTCGAAGCGTCGGGCAGTTTCTTGAATCGCGCCAGTGCGTCCTTCATCCACCGGTTGAGGTGCGGCGAGGGGACCCACGTCTTTTTCGCCAACGATGTGCCGTCCGCCGCGGCAACATAGCGCGCCTGCGTGAAGGCGAACTTGAGATAGAATTCGCCCTCCGGATCTTTACGGCGGCGTGTCATTCCCCCGTCCACGGCGGCTGGAATGAAATCATTTTGCAGCATCCGGATGACCTCCGGGTTGTTGAAGGCGGACACACGGTCCACCGCGACATTATTTCAGCCCGCGCAGAGCGGGTGGCCATCCATGGACCAGAGGAAAATCGGTTTGCCCTGCCGCGCCGCGAGCGCGCGCGCTTCGAGCAGTGAGGTCTTCCACGGAATCGTCTTCCACAATTCTTCATCGGGCCTAGGTGCGACGAGGTCGCGCACTGCAACGAACTCCGAAGGAAGCGCGAGTGGCGGTTGCGAAGGGGATTGGGCGATAGCTCCCGAGACGAGAGTGATCAATAGTCCTGCGTGAAGGAGAGCATTCATTGAGTGATTGTGCTTTGCAGATACTCTGACGCGTGGTGTGAGTCCATTCGTTTTTCAGCCAAGCGATTGCGGTCGTCCATAAAGAGGCCACTCTTCATCAGAGTATCCGCGATGGTGATGGAACCAAGGCACCGCTGTAACTGCTAGGAATATGCGTTTGGGGTGGGGAGCTTGAGGGCGTCGTTGGAGGGATCGGAGAGGGGGGTAATCTGAGTCAATACGAAGTGAGGAGGCGATCTCGAGCGAAAAGTTACGAGTGTTTGAGAACAGCTCGTTTGCTCGTCCGGATCGCCATATAATTCCCTCGCCACGCTGCTCCCGCTGGGTTCAAATGACGAATCTCCAATTAGTCATGAACAACACTCGTCGCCATTTTCTCCAGACCACCGCCGGGGCTGCCTTTGCCGTGCCTGCCCTGACCAGGGCCTCCAATCTTAACGGTAGGGGACAACATGCCTGCATTGGAGTGGGGGGAATGGGACATAATGATCTGAAGAACTTTCTCTCCCACAAGAAGACGAATGTCGTCGCGATTTGCGATGTCGACTCCAAGAGCCTTGCCGCAGCCGCCAAACTTGCGCCTGAGGCACGGACTTATTCCGACTGGCGGGAGTTGTTGGCGAAGGAGGGCGACAAGGTCGATTCGGTCAACGTTGCCGTCCCGGACCACATGCACTTCTCGATCGCCTACAGCGCGGTGACTGCCGGTAAACACGTCTATTGCCAGAAGCCGCTCTGTCATGATGTGGCGGAGGTCCGTCTCCTCACTGAAGCGACGCGCAAGGCGGGCGTGAAGACGCAACTCGGAACGCAGGCTGCTTCAGGGTTCGGCGACCGGACCTTCATTCATCACATCAAGTCGGGCGTCATCGGTAAGATCAAGCGCGTGGTGCTCTGTTCGAATCGCCCCGGCGCGATCGAGGCCTACCGGTTCGTCGGTCCGCGACCGAAGGATCCGCAGAGGGCCCCGGAGCATCTCAACTGGGAGCTCTGGACAGGATCAGCTCCGCTGCGTCCCTATGCGCCCAGCATCTACCATCCCGCCAAGTGGCGCTCGTGGATTGATTTCGGAACGGGATGGTCGGGCGACATTGGTTGTCATGTCTTCGACTCCACCTGGAAGGCGCTTGGGCTCACCGCGCCCAAGACGATGATTGCGAAGGTGCAGGAGTCGTGGAAGAAATCAAAGGTTCGGCAGGGCGACACCTGGCCGCAAAGCGACCACATCACGTGGACGTTCCCGGGAACAGCGATGACCGAGAAGGACGAGATTATGGTGGAGTGGTTCGATGGTCTCATCTACCCGCCGGAGGACGTGCAGGCTCTCTTTCCGGGGAAACCCTATCCGCCGGAGTCGGCGATGGTGATTGGAACGAAGGGCGTCATGATCCTGCCAAACGGGCAGATGCCCATTCTCTTGCCAGCGGAGTCCTTCAAGGAGGTGCAGCCGCCCAAGCTGGACCCGCGCAACCACTATCATCATTTTTGCGACGCGGTGCACGGCGAGGCGAAGAACGAATCCTACTTCGAGCAGACCGGTCCGATGACGGAGGCGATCCTCCTCGGAACGGTCGCGATTCGAAATCCCGATACCCTGCTGGAGTGGGATGCAAAGAGGCTAGCCATTCCGAATAGTGCCGAAGCAAACAAGATGCTGCGGCGGACGTATCGTGAAGGTTGGAACTTGGGAGGGTTTTAGAATGGGAGGGCGGTCGACTTACAGTGACTTCACCTTGAACAAGGCTTCGTCCAATTCGACGTTGGTCTCCACTTTCTCGATCTCGGTGACGACGCTGCCCGACATGTCGTTCGTGGCGGTGCTCTTCCAAGGGAGGCGCGGGCCTTCCATATCGCGGTGGTTCTCGTAGAGAGTGGTGGATGGAATTTCGATATTCATTGCCGGGACTGCTCAAGGTACTTGCCAGTCAACTCTTCCGACGGCTTGAAGCTGGATTCGCTGCGTCCGCCCGAAGTATTGATGATGTGGTGATGGAAGCCAAAGCGACCGAGGTCCATGCTCAGGCGTATCCGATCCGCACCTGAAAGAAGGATGGTGCTTTTTCACTCCAGTCCGGCATGGATGAAGATCAACTTGTTGGTGATGCGGAGGGATTTGAGTTGGACAAAAGCCGCACCCCGTTCCTCGACGTTGCGCAGGGCGAGCGCTTCCTCGACGGCTGGTATTCCTGGCGCAGCCTTGTCGTCTCCGCCTTCAAGTCGCGGCATCTTCTTAGGATCCCGTCCGTCCCGGAAAAGGGTCATCGATTCGACGTCCCCTTTTTCGGTGAGATTGAACTTCACGGAGCGGTTTGGTGCCCGCGGCTGCGGCGGAGGCTTGCCCGGTGGCGAGGTAGGTGACGTTGTTCTGCTGAAATTTATCCCGGAACTTAGCGTAAGGCTTCGCCTTCCTCGCGGTTGCGAGGATTTCCTCGCGTGAGATTTTGTCGCTGGCCCAGAGGATTCCCATGCGTGCAAATCCCGTGCGATGGGCCAGAAGATCGCGGGTCGTGACCTCTGCGTCGTCGTCCTCCGTGTCGATTTGAAGTTTGGACCCGGGGAGATGACGGGTAACCGGATCGCTCCACTTCATCTTACCTTCATCGACAAGCATGCCGGGGATGTGCTACTCGACCCGCTTCTCTTCGAGTTGTTTCACGAGGTGCTCGATGCGTTTCTCGTTTGACGGTCCGGCAACTTTCTTAGCTCGATCGAGGCTGAACTTAAAAGAGGAGGCCCGGTTTCAAGGGGTTTGCGCAGGGGGTAAGATCTTGGATGTCACCGCAGTATACAAGGGATCGAACAATGAACGTTATCTCCTTATGAAATCCATCACCACACTTCTTTCTCTTGCTCTCGTCACTGCCACGCTTTCCGCCCAGGAGGAGGTTAAACTGCCGAAACCCGATGGCAGAGGCTGGATGACACTTTTCAATGGCAAGGATCTCTCAGGATGGGATGGCGATCCGAAGGTGTGGCGCGTCAAGGACGGCTACATCTCAGGGGAGATTGAGAAACTGGAGGGGGGAAATACCTTTCTCATCTTCGAGAAACCGTTCTCGAACTATGTGCTCGAGGCAGACTTCGTGCTGATCGGGAGGAAGGGCAACAGCGGGATCCAGTATCGTTCGAAACAATCGGAGCGCGGCGCCAACAAGTGGGTGGTGAAAGGTTATCAGGCCGACTTCGGGAATGGCTTGTGGGGGAAGCTCTATGAAGAAGGTGGTCGTGGGGTGCTCGCTTTTACATACAAGGACAAGGCTCCTGTGATCAAGGAGGACGATGGCTGGAATACTTATCGGATCACGGCGAAGGGATCAAAGTTGAGGCATGAGGTCAATGGCACTGTAACGATCGAGTTGGATGATCAGGATGAGAAGAAGGCCGCCAAGGAGGGGATCATCGGCCTGCAGTATCACTCGCCGGGTGGCTTCGAAGTGCGGTTCAAGAACATCCGAATCAAGTTGCTGGAGACGAAGTAACTCATATGGACATCTACATGAATACGCTCCTCTGGAGTACGGATCTTCAACCTTCCGACCATAGTATTCTCGCACCACTCAAAGAAATAGGTTACGATGGCATCGAATTCTGTCTCGGGAGTCCCGACCGCAGTGCCTATGAGGCCCTGGCCACATCAGCCCAGGCTCTCGGGCTCAAACTATTGGCAGTCTGCGCCGCCGGTCCCGAGGTCAACGCCACCTCACCCGATCCAGCAATCCGCAAAGCAGCGGGCACATGGATACGCGGATGTATCGACGACGTAGCCGCCACTGGAGGAACCAATCTTGGAGGTCCTTTTCATTGTGTCTTTAACCACTTTACCGGAACCCCCGTGACGGAAGATGAGATGAGCCGCTGTGTCGATTTTCTTCAGATGGCGGGTGAGTATGCCCAGGAAAAGGGAGTCACACTCACCCCCGAGTTTCTCAACCGCTACGAGACCTACTTTGGCAACACCATGGCCCAGTGCTCTGAATTACTGGCAAAGGTCAATCACTCGAACGTGAGAGCGATGTACGATACTTATCATGCTAACATCGAGGAGAAATCTCAGGCCGAAGCGATCCGCTCGATCGCCCCATACCTAACTCACGTGCATATTTCCGAAAACGATCGCGGAACACCCGGGCGCGGGCAAATCGACTTCGACTTGGTGTTTGCCACGCTCAAGGAGGTGGGGTTCTCAGGCACCATTGCCATCGAGGCCTTCAACCGCCAGAATCAGGTTTTCGCCGACGCCGTCAATGTTTGGCGCGATTTCTCACCAAGCGACGAAATCCTCACCGAGGGCTATCAGCTCGTGCGACAAGGCACACAGATGATGGAGTGAGCATTTCCTCCCCGGTGAAGTAATTTATCTTATTCCCCAGGCTTCACCGGCTCCGGAGGATCCTACTGTTCTTTCCGAATGGTTGCCAGGAGCACCTGAAGTTCGGCGACTTTTCCGGGGTGCTTGGCGGCCAGGTTGTTGGTTTCACCGATGTCCTCTTTGAGATTGTATAGCTGGAGTTTGGGGAGTGTTTTGAGGGCCTTCTTATCGACCCTGGAAAAACCGCCGGACTCGGGGCCGGTGATGAGTTTCCAGTCGCCGGAGCGGACGACGAAGTGCTTGCGTCCTGCTCCCATTACGATGGCCTTGCGGGGCTTGGTCGGTTCACCTTTAAGCACGGGAAGGAAGGATTCACTGTCAGGAGCTTGTCCGGCGGGGAGAGAGGCTCCAGTGAGATCGGCCAGGGTGGCGAAGAGATCGGTGAAGCAGATGGTGTGATTGACGGTCCGGGCTTCTTTGATTGCGGCGGGCCAGCGCATGATGAAGGGCATGCGGTGACCGGCTTCCCAGGCGTCGGCTTTCATGCCGCGCAATCCGCCGGAGCTGTCGTGCGAGAATTTTTGAGTGTCGACATCATACCAAACGGGTCCGTTGTCAGAGGAGAACACGACGAGGGTATTTTTTGTCATGCCTGCTTTTTCGAGCGCGGCGAGCACCTTGCCGATCTCGGCGTCAATCATGTGGGTGAAATCGCCGTAGAGCCCTGACTTGGTCGAGCCGACAAATTCCTTGGTAGGTAACCACGGGGTGTGCGGGCCGGGGTAGGCGAGGTAGAGCATGAGGGGCTGCTCTTCTTTCTTAGCAGCATGTTGTTCAATCACCGAGATCGCTTCGGTGGTGAAGCGGGGCGTGACTTCGTCGAGTTTGAGGTCGGGTGCGATTCCGCCGGCCCGCCAGAACTTTCCCTGAATGGGCGACCAACCTTCGGTGTTGTTGGCGTCGATGGTGAGCGAGGGAGGCATGACGGCCTTGTTGCCGCGGATGTAGAAGTAGGGCGGAATATCGGTGGAGGCGCGTATGCCAAAAAAGGTATCGAAGCCGCGATCAACCGGGCCACCGCTCAGGGTGCCTTCGAACTTTTTGTCCTCGAAAAATCCGAGATGCCATTTCCCGACCATCGCGGTTCGGTAGCCGCTTTTCCGGAGCATCGCGGGGAGGGTCAGACGACTTTCATCGATGACGGCGTTGTTTTTCCAGATGATCGGCTTGCGGAAGGGGAAACGTCCGGTCATGAGCCCGTAACGCGAGAGGTGGCAGAGTGGTCCTGCCGCGTGGGCATCAGTGAATTTTAAGCCGCCCTTGGCGATATTATCGATGTTCGGAGTGGGGATTTTTGAGTCGGAGTTGTAGCAAGTGGGGTCGCCGTAGCCCATGTCGTCAGTGAGGATGATGACGATGTTGGGCTTGTCCGCAGCGAGGGCGTTGCCAAAGCAAAGGAGGCCGAGGGTGAGTTTCTTGAAGAAGGTCATGGCGGGGAGGGTAGAGAGTTTGGCGCAAAGAAGCAAAGGCGGGAAGAGGGAGGCTTGGGAAAAATCTGATCCTTGCTTCTATTGGCTGTTGTTTGATCCGGAGAAGAAATTCATTGGGGCGAGAGTGCTAGAGGTCTACTAAGTTACTTCTAAAGTATGCAGGAAGAACTTCACGACGGAGCGCTCTCGTTTTGTCTCAATATCGGGCCGATCGCTCTTGAAGTGACGGCGAATGGTGGTCATTTGACAGCTGGGTTTGATCTCGGGGAGCGAGTGGTCAGGCCCTATGCTCCGGCTCTTTGGAAGCCGGATGAGGTCAGTGGGGATTTGCCGGTGTTGCTCACTCATTTACGAGGTGATTTCTTTTGCCTGCCTTTTGGGCCCCAAAGGGAGGGGCCTCCACATGGAGAGACGGCGAACGGGATTTGGGTCAAGGAGGATTCAGAGGAGGGGGAACTCCGGCTCTCGATGAGGACCGGTGATACCGATTGCCGGGTGACGAAGTCGATCCGGACGGTGGAGAACCACCGGGCTCTGTATCTTTCCCACACCATCGAGGGATTGAACGGGAAGTGGAGCTATGGAAGTCATCCCATTCTTGATTTTTCCAATCTAAAAGATGGTGAGGGGCGGGTGAGTACTTCGGCGTTTCGGTGGGGGTCGACTTATCACGGGGTTTTTGCAAATCCGGTGGATAAGGAGTATCAATCGCTTCGCTCCGGCACCTTGTTTGATTCGCTTTCAGACGTTGAAATGATCGATGGCGGGAAGGCTGATTTGACCCGGTATCCGGCGCGGAAGGGATTTGAAGATCTGGTGATGATTGTCAGCGAGCAAGGGGAGGCGCCCTTTGCTTGGACGGCTTGCGTGCTTGATGGCTACGTTTGGTTTTCCCTGAAGAAAGCGAGTGATTTTCCCGCGACATTATTCTGGATTTCAAACGGTGGACGTCATTCGGAGCCGTGGAATGGGGGTCACTTGAAACGCCTTGGCCTGGAGGAAGTCTGTTCGTATTTTTGTGACGACGTGGAAGACTCCCGTCGTGACCTTCTGGGGTCCAAGGAGATTCCAACGACGAGGGAGTTTGACGGTTCTGCGGTGGCGCTCAAATTGATCCAGGCAGTCTCGGCGGTGTCGGATCGCTTTGATATCGTGGCGGAAATATTACCCAAAGAAGGAGGAGTCGAATTAGTTTCCCAATCCGGAGTGAGGGTAGAGGTTCCTCTTGAATGGGAGTTTTTGTGATCAAGCTCGAAGGTGCATCAGGCAGCGCTCCCTTTTTCTTATTCTGTTAGATCCCGCTGAGCGTCCCGGTGCCCGAGGAAAAGCGATCAACCTCAATTCCGAGATGCTGGAAATAGGAGACAAATAGATTACAAAGCGGTGGCGCTTTTTCCGGATCGAAGGACAGGTGTTGACCATGCTTGAAACGCCCGCCTGCCGCAATGACGGGAAGGTTCGTGTTGTTGTGACTTGACGCGTTTCCAAGATTGGAACCTGAGAAGATGGCAGTCTGATCCAAGAGGCTGTGCCCTCCTTCCTTCACATCCTCCAGTCGCTCCATGAACTTTGCAAAGAGCTTCATCTCTTCGAGCTCGATCTTCGCCAATTGCTCGATCTTCTTCGCGTCCTTCCCATGATGACTGAGGTTGTGCCAATCTTCATCAACTCCCGCAAGCGTTGGAACGTAGTTTCCCCCGGCTCCGCAAAAGGTCACCAAGCGGGTTGAGTCAGTGCGGAAAGCTAGAAAAATTAGGTCATACATCAGCGCCATGCGTCCCACAAAATCGCCACGATCTTCAATATCGTCCGGAGCCTTTTGATCAACTTTGGGTTTGGGCAACTTGGCCCACTTTTCTTGCATCACAAGGCGCTCCTCCAACTCCCTCACGCTTGTGAGATATTGATCGAGCGTTTCATTGTCTTCCCGGCCCAGCTTCCGACTCACTCCACGCGTCTGATCACGCACCAAATCCATAATGCTCTGCCCGTCTTCAATCCTTCGCATCTGCGCAGCCTTCTCTTCCGCGTTCCCTTCGAGAAAGAGCTTTCCAAAAAGTTTCGACGGTCGTGTCTCGGACGGAATCTGAACGCCGGATCGAGTATAGGAGAGTCCGGTGTGGTTTGCCGAAAGCGTCAAGGACGGCACCCGCGTCAGATGGCCCATCCGCTCAGCGGCATATTGGTCCACCGAGATGGTATTCTTAAAACTGGGTTGTCCCGGATGAGCCGCTCCGGTGAGAAAACTCTTCTCCGCTGAGTGCCCGCCATCAACATCCGGATGCATCAAACCGGACATAATGGTGAACTTGTTTCGCAACGACTGCAACGGTTCGAGATAAGGCGTCGCCTCGTAGTCAGTCCCGGTTTTATCAGGGAACAACAAAGGAGTGTGCATTCCCAGCGGAGCACAAATCGCAAGCATCCGCCGCACGTCAGGTTGATTGGTCGCTTCTGCTCGCAGCGATCCCGGGAGCATGCTCTCCATTAAGGGAAGCCCCATGGCAATCCCGGAGGCGCGCAAAAAAGTGCGTCGATCAAGTCGTTTCGTTGTCATTGCTATGTTTTTCTATCTTCTAATTACCTTCGATGAAAAATCGGCGATTCTACGACAGCATGAATCATGGACCTCAATCCGAGCCCCTCTTCTTGCGCCGCTTTCATCACCGCATCCACTGACTCCCGGTCCTTGATGGTTAATGGTCGTCCGGTTCCATACACCAATAGCTTTCCGGCGATTCCCCGGGCAATTTGATCTTCCCGCTTCATCAACAAAGCGCGGAACTCACGAAAATTCGAAAATTTTGTTCCGTCCGTCATCCTGCCATTCGATTCCACATCCTGCCCGATGGTATATGGTTTGCTTTTGGAAATTCTCTTTCCCTCACCCAGCGAACGATACCAGTTCCGCTCCCCTCCAATTGGATCAAAATTCTCCAGCGCAAATCCCGGGGGGTCGATGTGCTGATGGCAGCGTGCGCAGGAAGCATCCGAACCATGCCGCGCCAGTTGATCACGAATCGAAGTCGCGCCCCGAATATCCGGCTCCACCGCAGGCACTCCCGGCGGCGGGGGAGGCACCGGACGGTCAAGGAGATGATCAAGGAGCCAGACCCCGCGTAAAACGGGAGAAGTTGTGGTGCCATTTGCACTAACCTTCAGCACACTGGCCTGTGCCATGACACCACCTCGAATGCTTTCCTTTGGCAACTTCACCACCCGTGAATGTTCATGACCGGTCACTCCCTCGACCTCATAATGCCGGGCAATCCGCTCGTTCAAAATGGCAAAGTCCGAGTCGACGAAATTCATCACGCTTAGATCATGGTCGAGCACATGCCGAAAAAATCCCTCGGTCTCACGAATCATTGATTCCTGGAGCAAGGGATCAAATTCAGGATAAAGCTTTGAAGAAGGAGAGGTGAATTCGATTTCCCTCAAATCCAGCCACTGCCCGGTAAAATTCTTTACAAATCGTTCGCTCAGTGGCGACTTTAACATCCGTTCAACCTGCTCGTCCCGTATTTTGGGATCCGCAAGCTTTCCTGCTGCTGCGAGCCGAAGGAGCTCCTCATCGGGCATCGAAGACCACAGAAAATACGACAAGCGCGAAGCAATGGTATAGTCATCCACTTCCTCCTCATGATTGAGCAAAAGAAACTGCGGCGCGCATAGAACCGCCGAGACACCGGCCCTGACAGCCTGCTCAAAGGTCCGCCCGCTCTTCAAACGCTCAAGTGCCAATTGCACAAATGGATCCGCCGTTTTCCGGGCCACCGGACGACGAAATGCCCGCGCGATGAATCCGCGGATGATTCGCTCGACATCAGCTTCCGGCGTCAGGGAAACCACATCGTGCCTCTTCACCCCCTTGCGATGACGCATCCAAATGGAAGGCCCCGCGTCCATCGTCAGACCCGCATGATCACCAAAAAGGCGCTTCTGGGCATCAGAGGGAAAGTCCTGATTGAGCGGACCATAGGTCTCGGCCCACGCCACCCCGATCCCCGGTTGTTTCTCATGCTTGTCCCGCCACGTGACATGCTCGGGGTAAATCCACGGCACAATATGCATGGTCTCGCCTTCCTTAAAATCCGCCTCAAATTCGATCACCCGTGGCTCCTTCGGCGTCCCCGTGACATCAAACACTCCTATGAAATCCCGCTTCCCCGTTCCGAACAAAGGCCCGACATAGATCGCCGCGGCCAACGTCCGCCCACCTGGTTGATAGGGCCAGACCGCAATCCGGCACCGGTATCTTCCGTCTTCAATCGGATGCACCTCATCGACCCTTACAGGCGGCCAGCCCGGAGTGAATTTCACGAGTGAACCTTCCACCTCAATCACCCCGCCTTTTTTCTTATCGACCGAATCACGGTTTTCCTTCCGGTCCATCACCATGAGTCGCCGGGTCTCCACGGGTAGCGGAGCAAAACGTCGAATGGTACTTTGGAAAGCGACATCGGCCGCCTCGAGATATCGCTCCATCAGCACCGCGGAAATCCCCAGACCATCGGTGACATTATCAAAGCCATCCACGCTGCTGTCTTCGGGTAAAAGATCACGCAACGGCGTCTCAATCCCGAGTAAATCCTGCACCGTGTATTCGTATTCCGTGCGATTCAAACGGCGCAATCCAATCGGCAGCTCCGTAGTTTCCGCCAACACCTTTTCCAATGATTGAACCACCTCATGCAACACCTTTGGATCGGGTTTCTTCTCTTCCTCCGGCGGCATGTCACCACCCTCCAAAGCATCCAGAACCAGTAACCAGGTCTCGCCATCCTCACCTCTCGCCGAAGGACTCCCGAGTGTATCCAAGCGAAGTTTTCCCTTTTGTTTCTCCGGTCCATGACACTTGAAACAATGATTCTCCAAAAACGCCCCCATTTCCGGAGCAGCCATCAGCGGAGCACCGCTCAAAAAGCACCCGGCCAGAATCTCAAAAGTCCACCCCATCAATCGCATCTCGAATAATACTTCCCGAACTACCATGTCTGTTCACTCTTTCACTTTTTTAAGCTTCCAGTTCTCGTCAAAGAACCCCGCATCGACGATTTTTCCGGGGCGGTTGGGGCCGGGCTTTTCGGAAAGATCGATGATGGCCCAGTCGGGGAGTTTGGGGACCTGGCGGGCGTTGTTGAGGTAGTCGAATTCACGGTAGGTAAAGCTGCTGTTGAGAACGACATAGTGCAATGGGTGGAGCGGGTTGGGGTAGATCATGATGAGCGCATGATTGTGAGCGTCATAGGTCTTGGAACCGACGGTGATTTTTTGGGAATCCCATTGGATGGGAAGTTTAGGCATGATTCTCGCAAGGAAGCCGTTCGTGGAGGGATTCCCCCACAGGACGAGGTTGTGCTTGCGGATATCATCAAGGTCGATGTCGCTGTCGGATTTCACACGGACATCGCCCCGGAACTGCTGACGCCAGTGGGTGATGGCACGGAGGCGCTCGGATTTCTCCCAAGATCCAAATTGATCGTTTGAAGCTTTGCCAGGCGCAACGAAGAGAAACGAGCTCATGAAGGCATCGTCGATGGGGCCCTGAAGTAGGGGGCGCTTGGCGAGGTCGCTAGGCGGAGTGCCGATTTTCCACTGGCCGTTTTCTTTGACAAGTTGGGCACGCCATGAGCGGTCGTTGTTTATCTTGGGACCGATGATGGTTTTTCCGTCGATCTTGATAAAGGGTTGCGGATTGGTGAAGAGCGCGCTCTTCGCGGGGAAGGAGAGAGTGAGAGCTGAGATGTTTTCGAGGTTTGCGAAGGTGATGCCTTGATCGGAGTAGCTCGCTTTGAGGTAGGCGCGTTTCCAGTGCTCTTCCATGCGGTCGATTTGCGTCCAGTAGAGTTTGTGATACCGCAGGGTGTAGGTTTCGAAGCGCACCGTTTTTGGAAAGCGCTTGCGACCGGATTTGGCGGCGTCGTCGACGAGTTTGGAGATTTTCTTTTTGGCACCTTCTTCGATTTTGTGCGCGGTTTTTGGCCCGATGATGTGAGTGAGGGGGAGGCCTCGTTTGTTGAGCGCGGCTTCCATCATGTCGGCGGCCTGCTTTTGCTGATCGATCTCGCCGGAGTAGGCCACGGTGGGAAGGTTGGTGAGATTGGCGGCGTAGTCGGTGCAATCGTAGAGATGCCAGAGAGTCTTTTGGAAGGGAAGTGCTTCGGGTTCTTGTCCGCTGCACATTTTGAGGAACTCCTCGGTCTCGGAAAATCCTGCGCCCGGATTGGCGACACACCATTGATCGGCGTAATGAACGGCGAATTGCCAGCAAGCGGCTCCGCCCATCGAGAAACCGCGGACCGCGATACGGTCGTCATCGATGCGGTAGTTCTTCTTGGCATGGGCGAGGGCTTCGAGGCAATCGATCTCGCCTGCGAATTTATTGGCATTGGAGAAGCGGGCATAGGGATGGAGCACGATGGTGTCGACCGGGGTGTATTGTCCGGCTTGGGTGCGGCGGCGTTCCATGAAGAGGACTTCGTTGACCTTGTCGTCACGGCCGTGGAACCAGAAATCGAGGCGGTGGGATTTATTGCCGGAGAAATCGTAGCTCTTGGGGATGACGAGACCGTAGGGCTGGACCGAGCCATCGATCTCGGAACGGAAGCCCCGGACGACGAGGCCGGCTTTTTTGGTCCAAGGTGCCTTGCCATTTTTTAGTAATTTTGCGCGGGCGAGTCCTTCCTTGAGTTGGTTCTTGGCAAAGCTCAGTTCGTTGGGTTTTTGAAATTCTTGATGCTTTAGGGCATCATATGTTCCCTTATAGAAAATCTCCACATCCGGTAGGAGTGGATGCTTGCTGATCGGGAGCATCGCCTCTTTGAGTTCAGCAAGTCCTTTTTCGAACAGGGCTTGATCCTCCGTGGAGATCTTAATGCCAAGGGGAGGAATTCGACGGATGCCCTGAGCGCTTGCGAAGGAGAGACAGAGAAAAACAGGAATGAGCCAACGCATCGTGGATTTTGATACCTGCCTAGAGGAATAAATATTACATCTTCGGCTTTGCTGATTTGAAGACGATCCTCTAAGATTGAGTCACCTCCATGATGAAAATCCCTCTCGCCATTTCCCGGGTTCTTGCCCTTTTTTCCCTGTTGTTCGCTCCGTTGATTGCTCGGAAACCGAATGTCATCATCATCTATACCGATGACCAAGGCACCATCGACATGAACTGCTACGGAGCGAAGGATCTTGTCACGCCTCATATGGATGGGCTGGCCAAGCGCGGGGTCCGATTCACCCAGTTTTACTCCGCCGCGCCCGTTTGTTCTCCGTCTCGTGTGGGATTATTGACCGGGCGAACACCACAGCATGGTGGCTTGAATGGCAACGTCGGACTCGACTCGGTCGGCATGCCTTCCGAGCAAATTACGATTGCCGAGGAACTTAAAAAGTCGGGCTATGCCACTGCGCATATTGGAAAGTGGCATCTCGGCCATCACAAAGAGACCATCCCCAATGGCCAGGGCTTCGATTATTCCTTCGGCCATCTTGTCGGGTGCATCGACAACTACTCACACTTTTTCTACTGGAGTGGTCCCAACAAGCACGACCTTTGGAGAAATGGAAAAGAGGTTTTTCACAACGGTGAGTTCTTTCCAGACCTCATGGTCAAGGAGGCCGGTGAGTTTATCGAGCAAAACAAGGAAAACCCTTTCTTGATCTACTTTGCACTGAACACGCCCCACTACCCATATCAAGGTTCACCCGAGTGGCTCGAGCATTACAAGGATCTTCCCTACCCTCGCAATCTCTACGCCGCCTTTCTTTCAACCACTGATGATCGGATTGGAAACTTGCTGAAGAAAGTTGAGGACGCGGGATTGACAAAAGACACCATCGTCATTTTTCAATCGGACCACGGTGCCTCGGAAGAAGTGCGCGCCCACAATGGCGGTGGTAGCGCCGGTCCTCATCGCGGAGCCAAGTTTAGCCTCTACGAGGGAGGGATCCGTGTTCCCGCCATCATCTCCTGGCCGGGCAAACTCCCTGAAAACGAAACCCGCGATCAAATCGCAACGGGTTGCGATTGGTATCCCACTCTTCTGGAACTTTGTGATGTTCCCGCGGCTGGTCACAAAATTGATGGCAAGAGTCTCCTGCCCGTCATCAATTCAAGTAAAATCCCGACTTCTCATGAGCGCTTCAATTGGAAATCAGGCAAGGCGGTTGCCATCCGCGAAGGAAAATGGAAGTTGATCGTGACCGGAAAAAAGATCGAACTTTATGATCTGCCGAATGACTTGGGTGAATCCAATAATCTCTCGAAAGAACATCCCGGAATTGTCGCGCGACTGCAAAAAACGAGCAGGGATTATTGGCGGAGCATCACCCAGGTGAAGTGAGCTTATTTAACGATCATTTCGCCCTTCATGATGGTCCAGTGGCCGGGGAAGGTGCATAGGAATGGATAGGTTCCCGGTTGTGACGGGGCTTTGAAGCGGAGGGTCTGGGTTTGACCAACTTTGAGCATTTTGGAGGCGTGCAGGATCCGTTTGTCATCCGGGATGAATTGCTTCTTGGCAGCTTGTGGATCGGCGGCCATGAGGTTGGATTTTTCTCCGATTTCTTCGATGGGAGTGTCCTTCGCCAGGATGAGGAGATTGTGTTCGGTGGCGTCGGGGTTGGAGAAGACCAGCTTAACAGGCTGCCCGGCTTTGACGGTGAATTTGTCCTTGGTGAAGAGGAGACGCTCGGGGATGGTGCCGATCTTGATGGTGGCGAGATTTTTTTGGCGGTCGAACTTCTTTTCATCCTTGGTGAGCTTTTCTACAACGGCCTTTTTAACTGATGAGAGCCTGGCCAGTTTTTCCTTGGTGTCGGGTAGCCAATGGGATTTGAGGGCGGTGGAGTTGAAGGAGGTGCGGATGGCGTAGGCGAGGTGGGTTCCGGCCGGTTGATCAAGGGTTGGATAGATTGCTCGAATAATCGCCTGGCGCCGTCTGGAAGTAATGTCAATAGCCCCTGGGCTTGGATTGCTTTGAGAAGATAGAACGTAGGATGCACAGAGAACAGTTTCGCGGCGGACGTGTTGGGAGGGATGAGATGCACCATAGCGAAGGAGTTCTTCCAGGATCAGTGGAGGGGTTTTTGCAAAACGGAGGGGACCGAAGGCCGAGGCGGCGACGAGATGATCATCGGAGCGGATGAGTCTCTCTAACAGTTCGAGATTAGTTTGATCGAGAGCCTGATGAAGCCAGAGGGCTTCGAGGAGGTGAAGCGGGTTTGTTTGTTTGGCGGTCCACTCGGAAAGAGACTTGAGGATCACATCGCGTGGAGGCATCACGCTATCGAAGTGTAAAGAAGGCAGGTTGGCCCGCGCACGGAGCTCGCGTTTGGCCCAGTAACGGGTGCGGTAGTGGGGGGACTTTAAGTGATCGAGGAGTTGAGAAATGGAAGAACCGGCAATCTTGGGAGCCTCGGCGAGTTTGGCTCCTTTGGGAACGATGCGCCAAATGCGGCCGGCTTTGCGGTCACGGCGGGGGTCGCGGAGTGAGTATTGGGCGTGACCTTTGACGGGGTTGTACCAATCGCATACGTAGCACGCGCCTTGTGGTCCGAAGCGGAGATCGACGGGGATGAAGGAAAGATTGGTGGAGAAGATGAGGTCGAATTGAAATTTTTCGGCAAAGTGATCTTCGTTTTCGGTCCAGGTATGGAACTCGATTTTGTTGGTGGCTTTGTAGCGTGCTTTGATGAAGCCGCCTTGCATTTCCTTGGGCCAGAAATCGTGGGAGACGAAGTCGTGGCCACAGGTGCCGGAGTAGGCTTGCATGCCCTTTGCGGGCGGGTGTTGGCCGGCTTCCTGAGTGAAGCCGTTACCAGATTTGGGGACGCGGGGGTAGGGGGGGTTGGTCGCGTGGAAGGTCGAGGCGAAGACGGGGTGCGAGGCGACATGGTTGCCCCAGGGATCGAAGGTCACGCCCCAGGGATTGGTGTTGGGGTAGGAGCCGAAGGCGGTGAGCTTTTTGGTGGAGGGGTGGTAGAGGAACCAGGAGGAGTTTTTGGCGCGAATGGGGCCGTAAGCTGTTTCGGTTTGGGTGTTGTGGAAGATGGATTCACGGAACAGGAGATCGCCGCCGGGCGTCCAGGTGAAGTCGTGGAGGGCGTGGTGGGAGTCCTCGCAACCGAAGCCGGTGAAGACGATCTCGCGAGTGTCCATTTTTCCGTCGCCATCAACATCGGAAAGGTGGGTGAGGTGCGGCTCTTCGGAACAATAGACGCCGCCGTTGCCATCGAGCACGAATGAGAGCGGGATATGGAGGTCGTCGGCCCAAGTGGTGCACTTGTCGGCTTTGCCATCCTGATCGGTGTCTTCTAGGATGATGATCTTATCGCATGGTTTCTGACCGGGATAGATGTGCGGGTAGGTGACGGAGGTGGAGACCCAGAGGCGGCCGCGTTCGTCCCAGCGCATTTGGATGGGGCAGGCCATTTCGGGGAAATCTTCTTCGGATGCGAAGCAGTTGACCTCGAAACGGGGATCGACCTTGAAAGCTGCTTTTTCATCGGCGACGGAGAGGAATTTGTTGGCTCCACGGGAGAGGAGGACGTCGTCGAGTTTGGGAATGTTGGAGTCGTCAGGCTGGACGAGTTTTCCGGTGGAGGCGGTGGAGTGGATGGCCGTGTCGCGATTTTCGACCATGAAGTCGAAGTTCCGCATGGCGGGGAGGAAGTCGAGGTAGCCGTAGGATTTGTTGCGACCGCCAGTGTAGTAGAAGGTGTTGAGCGGACGGTAGCGATAGAAGAATTGGGAGGCTTTATCGACGACGAGTTTACGGAGGTCTTCGTTGATGACGGTGGGGTCTTTTTGGAAGAGGGATTTGAAGGCGGCGTTGGAGAAGCGAAGGTGGCCGTGGGCGTTGTGCTGGTGTCCATCGATGGTTCGGGTGATGCGACGGCTGGCAACGATGTTAATTTTAGTGGGCTCGAAAACGTCGACGAAGCCGATCTTGTGTTTGGCAGCGCCTTCGGCAAGGGCGGCGGTATAAAGTGAGAGGTTGGCGTTGTTAGCGGTGCCAGCTTTGACTTGGGCAATATCCTCGTTGGCAGCAGGTGAGAGGAGGACAATCCGGGGAGCGGTCTTGCCGTTGTAGGCTTGTGACTTGAGATGGGTCAGGAACGTGTCGAGGCGCTCTTTGAAGGCGGGGAGGCCTTCTTTGCCGGCGAACGATTCATTGAAGCCGTAGGCCGCGATAATGACGTCGGCTTTGAAGTAGGCGAGGTGTTGGTCGAGGTCGCCGAAGTTGTCGGGACGCGGCATCAGGTCCACTTCGTCGGCAGGCCAGGCGAGGTTGCGGACCGTGAGTTTGTGATTTGAGTGATGCTGGTGGAGGAGAGTTTCGAGATGTCCGAAGCGACGTTCGGCATCGAGAAGGAGGTTGCCGATGAGGGCAATGCGCGTGCCGGGCTCAAGCTTGAGGGGCAGGGTGGTGGTAACAGGTGCGGCGGTCTTGGGGCGCGGCGAGGTCTTGAGGTTAATATAGTAATTCGCCAGCTTCGGGTCCTTTTTTGGAGAGGGCCTTTTTACCTCGGTGTTCTTGGCGTCCTTCTTTTTTACTTCCCCGCTTTTTTTTTAGGCATGATGGGCGACTTTATGTCGGCCAGGTCGGAGGGCTTCACGCCTTTGACTTCACCACCGAAGCTGAACGAGCTGGGTTTGTAGTCTCCCATGAAATCGATTTTGGAATCGGCCTTGATGTCCTTTTCCATGCCGGCGGCCCAGTAGATGCCGTTAAGAATGAGGCGGCGGTAGTTAGGGTCGAGAATGTCTTGCGAGGCGCCTTGCGTGGAGTGGAAGACGCGGGCTTTTTTGCCGGACTTGGATTTATATTCACGCGTCCAGGTGGAGGGGCTGGGCTTCTTGGTTTCGTCGGCCGGGGAATCCTTGGTCATGCCATTGAGAGGCTGGCTTTCAGTGAGGACGGTGAAGGTGTCATCGGGGATGCCAACATAGGCACCTGCCATAGTGAGGGCGTTGTCAGCGACTCCGGTGAGGATGACGTTGCTCTTTTGCGCGGGAAGAATCTGAATGCGGGTGGCTTGCTTGTGGTTTCTGCCGTAGTGTCCAACCCAAGTGTTTCCGAGAACCTGGTGGCCGAAGCCTTTTTCGAATTCCTTGCCCTTATACTGGAAGCTGTAGTGGGAGTATTTTTTGCCTGCAGGGATTTTGAAGGCGTGGGAGGATGTCCGGAGTCCAACGACGGGACCGCCCCGATCGACGTAGTCGGCGATGTGTTTCATCTGGTCATCGGGGAGATCGAGGAAGCGGGCGAAGATGACCATGAGATCGGCTGTCTTGAGGGCTTCGAGACCGTCGATGTTGGAGGCCCCGGCTTTGATGAATCCCTTCTCATCAACTCCGAAGCAAACGGTGGTTTTGAAACCGTGGTGCTCGGCGAGGATGCGGGCAAGAGCGGGGCAGGTTTCCTCGGTGCGATACTCGTGGTCCGAGGCGACGAAGACGATGTGCTTTCCTTTGCCGGGGCCGGAAGATCCTTCGTAAACGACTGGATTTGCCAGCGCGATTGAAAATGAGAGGAGAGAGGAGAGAGCGATCAGGATGAACTTCATGAGTTTGAGAGTAGCTGGGATTTTATTGGGGAGTTGGACAATACGGGTCAATTGTCGCCAATCATTCCAGAGAATGCACATTTTTTGAGAAAGATCTTGTGCAATATTATGTAATATGATCTTTCTGGTTCATTGAATCAAACGCGAAAGTCCTTATTTAAAATAAGGATTTTTTTTGTCCAGGCAACTGTTCCTGTCCCCACTTTGGGGACTATCTACTAAAGCTATTTCGCTCTAAATTAAAATTCGTCGCAGGACTCACCTAGAATAGAACTATGGAAAAAACGTATTGCAAAAATTTAATCGGGCTTCTCGCACTTGGTGTTGGAAGCCGAGTATTTGGAGCTGTTTCGCTAACCTTTCCGGTGGCCCTGTTCTTGATGGTTTCGGCGGTTCAGGCCTTTCCTCCGGCGCCATATTATGCATTGTATGGGACGGTTCGGGACCAGGTCGGGCAGACGGTCTCGGCCGAAGGGGCATCCTTGGTTCTTCTCAAAGGAACCGAAGAGATCGGGCGCACCCTCATCAATAACGATCTCCGGATCGACCAGAACTATGAGCTCAAGGTCAGGATCGACGCGAACCGGCCCGCCACCCAGCTCTACAACGAGACCGCCATCACGGCCGACGGGCCCTACAGTCTGGTCGTCGAGATGAACGGCTCGCTGTTCTATCCGATTGAGGTCAGTGGCAACCTGACCGTCGGCAAGGGGGGCGAAAGTGTCCGCCTCGATCTCAACCTCGGGGTCGACTCCGACGGTGATGGCTTGCCCGACACCTGGGAAGAATGGCAGCTTTTTCAGGCTGGCCTTTTCCCGGATGAAAATGGCTGGGACCTCAGCCTCATCGGCCGTAACGGCGATTTCGACAAAGATGGCCAGAGCAACTGGGCCGAATATGTGGCCGGCACCTTTGCCGGGGATCACAGCGACCGCTTCGAGTTGGTCATTAAAGAGAAGAGCGACGCCCGTGTGCGCTTCGAGTTCTACGGCATCGTGGGCAAGACCTACAAGATCGAGCGCAGCGCGGACGGAGTGACCTGGTCGCCCGCCCCCTTTTCGCTCACCGAGGCCGGGGAACGATTCGCCGCCCAACGGGCCGAGTCCGTCGCGATCCGGTCCGCCTATTGCGACCCGGCCCCCGGAGCGAGCAAGCAGATCTACCGCATGACTGTCCGATGAGAATTTCCCCAACTACTCTATTTGGCGCGTGTTTCCTCGCGCTGGCCGCCACCGCCACCGCCCAGTGGCAGAGCACTACCTACGCCCTCAAGGGCGGTTGGAATGCCATCTATCTGCATGGCGACGCCACCTATGCCACTCCGGATGAGCTGTTCGCATCGAACCCGGAAGTATTGGAAATCTGGCGCTGGAATCCGAAACCGACCCAGGTGCAGTTCACCGCCGATCCGCTCATCCCGGCCCCGGGAACGCCCGAGTGGAATGTCTGGTATCGCACACCCGGTGCCGGGCAGACCACCAGCCTAACGGCCTTGGTCGGCCAGGCCTCCTACCTCGTAAAATGCCTCGGCACAGCGTCCGACAGCCACAGCGTGAAGATCAAGCACCGCCCGCTCCCGCCCTCCAACGCCTGGGTGCGTAACGGTGCCAATCTACTAGGCTTCCCAAGTTCCACCAGCAGCCCGACCTTCGGCGACTACTTCGCCACCTTCCCGGCTGCCATTGCCGCCAACACCAAGATCTTCAAATACAACGGTGGCCCCCTCGGTCGGGCCAACCCGATCCAGGTCTTCTCGCCCGCCACCGAGCCGCTCAACCGGAACCAGGCCTATTGGTTCGAGGCCGAGGTCACGGGGAATTATTATGCGCCGCTCGAGATCAGCCTGAGCTCCGTGGGTGGGCTCTCATTCGGCCGGACGGGTGAGCAGATCATCGCGCGCCTCCGAAATCGCACCGGCGCTCCGGTGACCCTCACGTTGGAGTCGGTGGCTGAGAACGCCGAGGACGTGCCGGCAAGCCAGACCGGAGCGACTGCCCCGGTGCCACTCACGAGACTCACCTTCAATACCGAGACCCTGGTCTGGACCCCGGCACCGATCGCTGCGGGGACCTCATTCACGAAAGTCATCGGCCCTCAGGCGACGGTGGAGCTGCGTTTTGGGATCGATCGTAACAACCTCGTGATGTCGGGAGCGGCGAACGGCGCCCTCTTCGCTTCCTTCCTGCGGATCACCGACGGCGGAAATCTCCTCGACGTCTCCCTGCCCACCAGTGCGAGGAAGGATTCGCGCGCCGGCCTGTGGGTGGGCGACATCGAGGTCACGGACGTGAGCAACCAGGTCTCGAATCCAGGCAGAGCGATCGCCTCCTTGAGCGATGGTTCAGTCACCGACCTCGTCGTCGACGGATCCGGAGGGTATGGCTATGACACCGCACCGGTGGTTACCATCGCTCCGCCGGCCGGAACGGCCCTCGCCTCGGCAAGTCTGATTGGCGGAACCATCGAGAGTTTCGCGGTGACTCATTCCGGCTTCGATTATGATACGGCACCCGTCGTCACGGTGTCTGATCCCGCAGCCAGCACGACCGCCACCGCGATCGCACGTCTCGTGGATGGCACCGTCGATAGTCTCTTGGTGACCGATCCGGGCTTCTATTATCCCGCTCCCAGTGTCATCGCAACTGCCCGCGCGACCCTTACCGATGACGCGGTCACTAATATTAGAATCATCGAAGCGGGCTTCTATTATGCCGCCGCGCCGGTGGTCACCCTCTCGGCTTCTCCAACCGGAACCGACGCTACCATTACCGCCTCAGTTTTCGGAGGCGCAATCACCGGCTTCACCATCACGGAAGCCGGCAATGGTTACGTCGATCCTCCAACCGTCACCATCGCCGCCCCGGCCATCACGGTCGCC